>ERZ827363.268-NODE-268-length-56263-cov-10.840681_pt1 | contig 56263 bp, 50 predicted proteins | sample MGYA00519776_ERZ827363 | MGnify/ENA primary metagenome ERZ827363 (study PRJEB31778, sample SAMEA3449288) | human gut metagenome | biome: human gut; feature: human-associated habitat; material: faeces | place: United Kingdom | collected 2010/2012 ... | reverse complement strand
GTAAGTTTATCTTTTGTTGATAATAAAGAAATACATCAATTAAATAGAGATTTTAGAGGAGTGAATAGACCAACAGATGTACTATCATTTCCTCTTTTAGTAGAAGATGAATTTGATGTTGATTTTGGAGAAGAGTCTTTAGGAGATATAGTTATATCTTTAGAAAGAGCCTTCGAACAAAGTAGAGAGTATAATCATAGTTTTGAAAGAGAAGTATGTTTTTTAGTATGTCATAGTATGTTCCATTTGTTAGGATATGACCATGACACTGAAGAAAATACAAAAGAAATGAGAGAAAAGGAAGAACATATTTTAAATAAGCTTGGAATAACAAGGGAGTAATTTTTATGAAAGATAAAAAAACTCGCCCTAGTATTATAGAAGCATTTAATGCTGCTATTCAAGGAATTATATACACATTTAAGTATGAAAGAAATATGAAAATACATTATATAATAGCAGTAGCCGTATTGATTATAAGTTTGCGCTTTGACTTAAATAAATTTGAAATGATGATTTTAATATTATCAATTTCATTAGTAATAATATCTGAAATGTTTAATACTGCTATAGAAAATACAGTGGATTTAGTTACGGATAAATATCATTATTTAGCAAAGATTGCTAAGGACGTGGCTGCGGGAGGAGTATTAATTTCAGCATTGAATGCAGTGGCTGTAGGATATCTTATATTTTATGATAAATTTACAGATTTATCTAAATCATTGATTTTTACCATAAGAAAATCAGATCCACATGTTACATTAATATGTATAGTATTAGTCTTAATAAGTGTAGTTGTAGTAAAAGCATTGACATCTACAGGAACTCCTCTAAAAGGAGGTATGCCAAGTGGACACTCAGCTTTGGCTTTTGCTATAGCTACAGCAATTACAATGTTAATTGAAAGACCCATAGTATCTGCATTAGCTTATATCATGGCAGTACTAGTTGCTCAAAGTAGAATAGAAGGTAAAATACACACATTTTGGGAAACTGTGGCAGGTGGACTATTAGGAATTTTAGTTGCCATGTTAGTTTTCCAATTAAAAATAATTAACTTTTACTAAAATGTGTTATAATATTAGATATTTATTTAATTATATAAAAAATATTTATTAAATTAATATAATCGTACAGAAAAAATGAACAATAACATAAACAAACAGTTAGGAGAGTCATACATGTTTAAATCAGGATTTGTAAGTATAGTAGGTAGACCTAATGTTGGTAAATCTACATTAATGAATAACGTAGTAGGTGAAAAAATCGCTATAATGAGTGATAAACCTCAAACAACAAGAAATACAATACAAGCAGTTTATACAAATGAAGAAATGCAAATAGTATTTTTAGATACACCAGGTATACATAAACCTAAAACTAAATTAGGAGAATTCATGGTAACTCAAGCTACAGATGCATTTAAAAATGTGGATGTTGTATTATATGTAGTTGATGAATCAAAGAAAATAGGACCAGGAGATAGAATGATTATAGAAGATTTAAGAAATATAAAAACTCCTGTCATATTAGTTATAAATAAAATGGATCAAATAGAAGAAGCTGATTTATTTAAATTAATGGAAATGTACAATAATGAAGGAATATTTAAAGGAATAGTACCTATATCAGCATTAAAAGGAAGAAATGTAAAAGAATTAATGAAAGTAATAGGTAACTATCTTGAAGAAGGTCCAAAATACTTCCCGGATTATATGATAACAGACCAACCAGAAAGAGTTTTAGTATCTGAACTAATAAGAGAAAAAGTACTACACTATGTTCATGATGAAGTTCCACATGGTGTAGCTGTTGAAATAGAAAGAATGAAATTTAGAAAAGACCAAAATATAGTAGATATTTCAGCTGTCATATGTTGCGAAAGACCTTCTCATAAAGGTATAATTATAGGAAAGAACGGAAGAAAATTAAAAGGAATAGGAAAAGCAGCAAGGGAAGATATGGAACTACTTTTAGGTACAAAAACAAATCTTCAGTTATGGGTAAAAGTTAAAGAAAACTGGAGAAATTCACAAAATTATATAAGTAATTTTGGATACAATGATAAATAAAGGTGGATTATATGGATAAGAAACAGGAAGATTCCAGGGATTTGTTGAGGGATGTTATATCCTTACTTGAAAATAATAAATTATTAGATCTAAGAGAATTACTAGAAGAATATCATATTATGGATATTTTTGATGTGATGGAACACTTAGATGAAGATAAAAAAATAAAATTATTTGAAGTATTACCAATCGATATGTCTGCTTCTATTTTAGAGGAAAGTGGACCTGAATTTTTTAGATCAATATTATCTAATATAGATCAAGAACATGGAAAAAATATATTAGAACAAATGTCTTTAGATGATTTAACTGATATCTTAAGTGAGATTGAAGAAGATGAGAGACATAGAATAATGAATCTTTTAAGTAAAGAAGATGCTGATGATGTAAAAGAATTATTAGTATATGATGAAGATTCTGCTGGTGGTATTATGACTACTGGCTATATTGAAATAAATAAAAATATGACAGCAAAAGAAGCAATAGATCATATGAGGGAAAATGCTCTTGATGCTGAAACTATATATTATATTTATGTAGTTGATAATGATGAAAAACTAGTAGGTGTTTTATCTCTTAGAGAACTTATAACGGCAAGAGATTCAGTTATAGTAGAAGATTTAATGAGTGAAAATATCATATCCATAGATGTAGATGAAGATAGAGAAGAAGCTGTTAGATTAGTATCTAAATATGATTTAATTGCCATACCAGTAATAGATAAAGAAGGTATATTAAAAGGAATAATAACAGTAGATGATATTATAGATGTAATGGAAGAAGAAGCTAGTGAAGACTTATATAAATTAGCCGGCTCATCTGAACATGAAAGAGATGTGGCTGAAAATGTAAATGCAACAACTCTTCAACAAGTAACATCTTCTGTAAGAGCTAGAATGCCTTGGTTAATAATTATACTAATCATGGGATTATTATCTACAATTATTTTAACAAAATTACCGTTTGTAGGAATTGACTCTAATTATGTAAAAATATTATTATTCTTACCCGTTATATTATGTTTAGGTGGAAGTATTGGAATGCAATCATCTTCCATAACAATTATGACCATATCTTCTAAAGATTCAGTATCAACTAATAATACAGTAAAAGAAATTTTAGTTGGTTTAATAACAGGCATAGTTTGTGGACTAATAGGAGGTCTAGGAACATATATCATAATAAATAATTTAAATATATCCTTATTAGTGAGTATATCAATATTAATAAATATGATATTTGGAGCTACTATAGGTGCCATTGTACCTAGTTTATTGAAAAAATTAGATATAGATACTTCTATAGTATCTGCGCCACTAGTATCAGTAATACTAGATTTTATAGGAATATGCATATTTTTCTTAATAACAACTGCTTTTTTATAAAAATACTAATAATAAGCAACTATATTATTAATTATTGAATAAAAAAATTTTAAAAGTTATGAATTATTTATACCATTCTTACGAAAAATATAAAAAACTGTAAGAAGGGGGCAATAATATGCATAATATATGTTGGCAATTTTTTAAGAAAAGTGGAAGTATAGAAGCTTATTTGTATATACACAATAAAAAGTCTTTACTTAAAAAGAAGGAAAAAAAGGGAGATAATTAATGGTAATAATAAACACCCAGGGTATAGTACTTAAATCAGTGCCTTATAAAGAAAATGACTTGATATTAACTGTATTTAGTAGGAAACTGGGTAAAATAGCTGTAATTGCGAGAGGAGCTAAGAAAAGTAAAAGTTCTTTATTATCGTCTTCTCAGATATTTTCATATTCAAACTTCACATTAAAAAAAGAAGGGCACATGTATAGAGTAACTCAAAGTGAAATTATAAAAAGTTTTTACAATTTATCTTATAATTTTGAGGCTTTTTCTTATGGAACGTATATTTTAAAATTAATTGATAATTTTATGATTGAAAATCAACCTAATAATAGACTATTTATACTATTAGCTCAAGCTCTTTATTTATTTTGTGAAGAGGATATAGATATGGAATATGTGACTTTATGTTTTGAACTTAAATTTTTAGATTACATAGGATTTAAACCTATTGTAAATACATGTGTTAGTTGTTACAATAAAGATTTTAAAAATCCTGTATTTAATATATATGAAGGTGGTTTATTGTGTGAAAAATGTAGTGTGAATTATGAACATAATTTAAAGATGAATATAACTACAGCTAAACTAATGGATTATATATTAAAAAATGATATTATATTATGTTCAAAAGCTAAAGTATCAAAATACCTAATAAATGAGTTAAGTAAAATATTAAAAATCTATATGAATGAATATTTAGGAAAGATAAATAAAAAATCATTAGATGTATTAAAAAGTCTAAATAAAAAGGGAGTGGAATAAATGAGTAAAATAACTATTGAAGCCATTGATCAAGTTATGGAAAGAGTTCCAGGAGCAACTTACGCTGAGGTAAGAGAAGCTCTTATAAAGAGTGATGGAGATGTGATTGATGCTATAATTTTACTACAAGAAAATTCTACAGAAAAAGAAAACAAAAACAAAAAAACTTTTGAAGAAGTATTTGGAAAAGACTCTGATAAAATCAAAGAAGAAATTACAGAACTTCTTAGAAAAAGCAACGTAATACGTATAGTAATTGAAAAAAATGGAAAAATAATAATGAATATACCTATTACTGTAGGTGTTGTTGGAGTAGTGTTTGCTCCAATATTAACATTAATAGGTCTTTCAGCATCTGTACTTGCAAAATATAGAATAAAAATTGAAAATGAAGATGAAGGCACAATAGTTGACTTAGGCGAATTTAGTGAAGAAAAATTAAATATCATTAAAGATATGGTTAGTTCTGCCACTAAAGATGTAAAACAAGCTGTAGATAAAAGAAATAAAAAAACAGAAGATAAAAATGAAGTAGATGACGACGATGTTATAATTGATCTTAATAAAAATGACTACAGAGAAAAAAGAGATGAAGAATAATAAATAATTAGCTAGTTTATTGACAAATTTTTTATGTTTTGTTATTCTTACAAATATAAACGAAGTATTAGGAGGCCTTTCGTAGATACGGAAGGCCTTATTATTATAAAAAGTTAAAGAAAATTAATTTAGGAGGTATTATTATGAATTTTCAAGATATGATACTAGCACTTCAAAGTTATTGGTCTAAACAAGGATGTATCATGATGCAACCTTATGACGTGGAAAAAGGTGCAGGAACTATGAATCCAAATACTATCTTAAGATCATTAGGACCAGAACCATGGAGCGTTTGCTATGTTGAACCATCAAGAAGACCTGCAGATGGTAGATATGGAGAAAATCCAAATAGATTATATCAACATCATCAATTCCAAGTTATATTAAAACCATCTCCAGATAATATACAAGAATTATACTTAAAAAGTTTAGAGGCTATAGGAATAAATCCTCTAGAGCATGATATAAGATTTGTTGAAGATAACTGGGAATCAACTACAGTTGGTGCTTGGGGACTTGGATGGGAAGTATGGCTAGATGGTATGGAAGTTACTCAGTTTACATATTTCCAACAAGTTGGAGGTATTGAATGTGAACTTGAAACTGGTGAAATAACTTACGGTTTAGAAAGACTAGCAATGTACATCCAAGATGTTGACAGCGTATATGATTTAAAATGGAATGATAAAATAACTTACGGTGACGTTTTCAAACAAGCTGAATTTGAAAATAGTACATATTCATTTGATGAATGTGATGCAGAAATGTTATTTAATTTATTTGATACATATGAAAAAGAAGCATTAAGAATAATCGAGAGAGGATTAGTAATACCTGCTTATGATTACGTATTAAAGTGCTCTCATACATTTAACACACTAGATGCAAGAGGTGCAATAGGTGTTAGTCAAAGAGCATCATTTATAGGTAGAGTTAGAAATATGTCAAAAGCTGTAGCAGAGCTTTATGTTAAACAAAGAAAAGAAATGGGATATCCACTATTAAAGGAAGGTGACAAATAATGAATAATTACCTTTTATTAGAGATTGGGGTAGAAGAATTACCATCAAGATTTGGACAAACTACATTAGATCAAATAGAAAATAATTTAAGTAAATTACTTAAAGAAGAAAGAGTAAACTTTGATAATATAGATAAATATGCAACGCCAAGAAGATTAACTTTTGTTATAAAAAACTTAGCTGATAAAGCAAGTGATTTAGAAGAAGAAGTTAAAGGGCCTGCTAAAAAAATCGCAGTTGATGAAGAAGGAAACTTCACAAAACCAGCTCTTGGATTTATGAAGAGTAAAGGTTTAGACCCAGAAAATGTATACTTTAAACAAGTAGGAAATGCTGAATATTTATTTGGTACAATTAAGCAATCTGGAAAAGAAACTGCTGAAATATTAAAAAATATAATACCTACAGCTATTAAAAATGTAACATTCCCTAAAGCTATGCGTTGGGGCGGAAAAAATATGAGATTTGCCAGACCAATAAGATGGATGGTTGCTCTATTAAATGATAATGTATTAGATGTTAATTTAGAAGGTATAAAAGCATCTAATGTTACAAAAGGACATAGATTCTTAGGAGAAAGAGAATTTGAAGTAAATTCAGTTGAAGATTACTTTGAAAAATTAGAAAAAAACTACATAATATTAGATCAACATAAAAGAAAAGCAATGATAAAAGAACAAGCTATAGAAGTAGCTAACTCATTAGGTGGAGAAGTTGAACTTGATGATGATTTATTAGAAGAAATAACATTCTTAGTAGAATATCCAACTGCTTTTTATGGGGAGTTTGAAGAAGATTATGTTAAACTTCCGAAAGAAGTTGTAACTACACCTATGAAAGAGCATCAAAGATACTTCCCAGTATCAAAAGATGGTAAATTATTACCATACTTCATAGCAGTTAGAAATGGTGATTCTCATAGAATAGATATAGTAAAAGCAGGTAATGAAAAAGTTTTAAAAGCAAGACTTGCAGATGCTCTATTCTTCTATAAAGAAGATACTAAAAAACCATTAGAAAGCTTTGTAGATAAATTACAAACCGTTGTATTCCAAGCTAAACTTGGAACAGTTTACGATAAGAGTTTAAGAATAGATAAATTATCACAAACTATATTAAATGAATTAAATATGAGTGAAAGTGCAAAAAATACTCAAAGAGCAGCAAAACTTTGCAAAGCTGACCTTGTAACTAATATGGTATTTGAATTTACTGAACTTCAAGGTATAATGGGGAGAGACTATGCAAAAGTTGGTGGAGAAAATGAAGAAGTATGCCAAGCTATATTTGAACATTATCTTCCAAGATATGCAGGAGATATATTACCTGAAACTAATGCAGGTATAGCCTTATCTATAGCTGATAAACTTGATTCAATAGCAGGATTCTTTGCTATAGGAATTAAACCATCAGGATCTCAAGACCCTTATGCTCTAAGACGTCAAGCTTTAGGTATACTTTCGATCTTATTAGATAAAAAATTATCTGTTAACTTAAATAATTTAATAAATGCAGCATTAGATAATTATTCAAACTTAGAATTTAATAAAGAAGAAGTTGCTTCTCAAATAGTTGAATTCTTCGTAGAAAGAGTTAAAAACTTATTCAAAGATTTAGGAATAAGATATGATGTTATAGATGCAGTATTAAATAACAATTTAAATGATATATCAGATATACATACAAGAGCTCTTGAATTAAATAGATGGCTTCAAAAAGATGAACTAGTTGAAATGTTAACAGCGTTCAATAGAGTTTCTACTTTAGCCCAAAAAGCAACTACTGATATAGTAAAAGAAGAATTACTAAAAGAAGATGCAGAAATTAAATTATACAATGGATTTAAAGAAATTAAATCAAATGTAGAAAGTTTACTAGTTGATAAAAAATATAATCAAGCCCTTGATGCTTTTGCAACATTAAGACCATTAGTTGATAATTTATTTGACAATGTAATGGTAATGGATAAAGATGAATCAGTAAAAGAAAATAGACTAGGATTATTAAAACAAATTTATAGCACAATGCTTACAATTTGTGACTTATCTAAAATTGTATATAAATAAACAGTTTAAATAAAATAAAGAGCCTTCCTTAGCTAAGAAAAATTTAAGGAAGGCCTTTTTGACTAATAATAATAAGTGTAACTTACATCTTATTAATAAATAAATATAGTATGCATTAATATCTACAATACAGTTAAAACTAAATATATATATAATTGAGTTGATTAAAAAATATAACATAAATAACTGATAAATATATTTACATAGTCGTATATATGGTTATATAATATACTATATAAAATATAACGGATAAAAAGTATAGCATATTGAAAGAAGGTGATTGTCATTCAATTAAATCAAAGACAACAAAAGATAATAGAGATAGTAAAAGAAAATGAACCTATAACAAGTGAACAAATTGCTTCTATGTTAAATGTTACTCGTGCTACATTAAGATCTGATTTAGCAATACTTACAATGACAGGAATATTAGATGCAAGACCAAAAGTAGGTTATTTTTATTCAGGAATAAAGAATTTCAACTTAATGGGAAGCGATATAAAAGATAAAAATGTTGAAGATATAATGAGTATTCCTGTAATAGCTAAGAAGGATGATAGCTTATATGAAGTTATAGTAAATATGTTTTTATCAGATGTTGGAAGCATATTTATAATAGATGATGATGAAAATCTATGTGGTATAGTTTCAAGAAAAGATTTACTAAAAGCAACGATAGGTGGAGCAGATATGAATAAGATGCCTATAGGAATGATAATGACTAGAACTCCTAATATAATTACCGTAGAAAAAGAAGATAGTGTTATTATAGTTGCAAAAAAAATAATAGAGCATGAAATAGACTCTATACCAGTAGTAGAAAATTTAGATGATAATAGATGTAAGATAGTAGGAAAAATATCAAAAACAAATATTACAAAATTGTTTTTAGAAATGGTAGACAATTAAGGAGGAGATTATGGAGAGTTTTATATTATATGCAATATCAGACTCTATTGGGGAAACAGCTCAACAAGTTGCAAAAGCTGCAATATCACAATTTGATATAAAAGAAGAAACTTATGATATAAGAAGATTTCCTTATGTATCAACTAAGGAAACTCTTATGGAAATATTAGAAAGTGCAAAAAATGAAAATTCAATAATTGTATATACGCTAGTAAGTGAAAATTTAGGAGATATTGTTGAAGATTTCTGTGCAAAAGAAAATTTACACTGTGTAGATTTAATGTCTCAGATAGTAAATATATTATCTGAAAAAATTGGAACTCCTCCAAAGAGAGAACCAGGAATAATAAGAAGAATGAATGAAGAATACTTCAGGAGAATAGAGGCTATAGAATTTGCAGTTAAATATGATGATGGTAAAGATCCAAGAGGTGTATTAAAAGCAGATTTAGTACTAGTTGGTATATCTAGAACATCTAAAACACCTTTAAGTATGTATTTAGCAAATAGAAATATAAAAGTAGCTAATATTCCTTTAGTACCAGAAATTCCAATACCAAAGGAAGTTTATGAAATCAATCCTAAGAAAATTATAGGACTTACAAATACTCCAGAAAAATTAAATGAAATAAGGCAATCAAGATTAAAAGCTCTTGGACTGTCAAGTAATGCTAACTATGCAAAATTAGATAGAATTTTAGAGGAGTTAGATTATTCAGAAGAAGTTATGAAAAAACTGTCTTGCCCAGTTATAAATGTTGCAAATAAAGCAATAGAAGAGACAGCAGGATTAATTTTAGATATAATGAAGGAAAATGGTTTAAAGAAAAAAATACATACAAGTAAATAAATCTATTTTTATAGATTTCCATAAATAAATATTTTTAAAGGGGATTTTATATATGTGTATGAGATATGTTTATAGCTTTAATGAAGGTAGTAAAGAAATGAAATCTTTACTAGGAGGTAAGGGTGCTAACTTAGCTGAAATGACTAAGATAGGATTACCAGTACCACCAGGTTTTACAATAACAACTAAGGCTTGTAACGATTACTATGAAAATAACAAAACAATAAAACAAGAAATAATAGATCAAATAGAAGAAAAATTATCAATTTTAGAAAAAGATTTAAATAAAAAATTAGGTAGTGAAGAGAACCCACTTTTAGTATCTGTTCGTTCTGGGGCAGTTATATCAATGCCAGGTATGATGGATACAATATTAAATTTAGGTTTAAATGATAAAACTGTTTTAGCTTTAGCTAAAGCAACTGATAATGAAAGATTTGCCTATGATAGTTATAGAAGATTTATACAAATGTTCTCTGATGTTGCTATGGAAGTTCAAAAATATAAATTTGAAAATGTATTAGATAGATATAAAGAAGAAAATAATTTTAAATTTGATACAGATTTAACAACTGAACACTTAAAAGCAATTGTTGAAGAATATAAAAATATATATAAAAAAGAGGTTGGAGAAGATTTTCCACAAGATCCTAAAAAACAATTAATGTTAGCGGTAGAAGCTGTATTTAGATCTTGGAATAACCCAAGAGCTATAGTTTACCGTAGATTAAATGATATAGATAATAACTTAGGAACTGCAGTTAATATACAATCAATGGTATTTGGTAATATGGGAGATACTTCTGGAACAGGAGTTGCTTTTACAAGGGACCCAGCTACAGGAGATAATAAATTACTAGGAGAATACTTAATAAATGCACAAGGTGAAGATGTTGTGGCAGGTATAAGAACTCCTCAACCAATAGATACATTAAAAGAAGTTATGCCAGAGATTTATAAACAATTTATAGATACAGTAAAAACACTAGAACATCACTACAAAGATATGCAAGATGTTGAGTTTACTATAGAAAAAGGAAGATTATTTTTCTTACAAACTAGAAATGGTAAAAGAACTGCAGCATCTGCCATAAATGTGGCTGTTGATTTTGTTAATGAAGGACTAATAACTAAAGAAGAAGCTATAATGAGAATTGAGCCTAAACAATTAGATCAATTACTTCATCCTAAATTTGAAGATAAAGCATTAAAAGAAGCAACAGTTTTAACAAAAGGTTTGCCAGCATCTCCAGGAGCTGGAAGTGGTAAAATATACTTTAGTGCAGAAGATGCAGCAAAAGCTTCACAAAATGGAGAAAAAGTAATACTTGTTAGACAAGAAACTTCTCCAGAAGATATAGAAGGAATGGTATGTTCTGAAGGTATACTTACTGCAAGAGGTGGTATGACTTCTCATGCAGCAGTTGTTGCAAGAGGTATGGGTAAATGCTGTGTTGCTGGATGTGGAGAAATTAAGGTTGATGAAGCTGCAAAAGAAGTTAGAAAAGATGATTTAGTTTTAAAAGAAGGAGATTTTATATCTCTTGATGGTTCAACAGGAGTAGTATACTTAGGAGATGTAGCTAAAGTAGAAGCTACAATGACTGGTAATTTTGAAAAATTAATGAATTGGGTTGATGAAATTAGAGAAATAAGAGTTAGAACTAATGCTGATAATCCAAGAGATGCTAAGGCTGCTGTAGATTTTGGAGCAGAAGGTATAGGACTTTGTAGAACTGAGCATATGTTCTTTGATGAAGATAGAATACCAGCAGTTAGAAAAATGATTTTATCAAATACTGTAAAAGATAGAGTTGAAGCTTTAGACAGGCTACTTCCTATGCAACAGCAAGATTTTGTTGATATATACAAAGTTATGGGAGATAGACCTGTTAATATAAGATTATTAGATCCACCATTACATGAGTTCTTACCTCATGATGATGAAACAATAAATGAGTTAGCTAAGGATATGAATATAGATGCAAAAGAAATCAAAAAGAGAATAGTTGACTTAGCAGAATTCAATCCAATGCTTGGACATAGAGGTTGTAGACTTGCTGTAACTTATCCAGAAATAGCAGTTATGCAAACAAAAGCAATAATAAATGCAGCTATAGAAGTAAATAAAGAAGGTTTAAATGTGGAGCCAGAAATAATGATACCTTTAGTTGGTGCATTAAATGAATTTAGAAATGTAAAAAATACTATAGTAGAAACTGCAAATAAAATAATTGAAGAAAATAATGTGAACTTAAAATATACAGTAGGTACAATGATAGAAATACCTAGAGCATGCTTAATAGCTGATGAAATAGCAAGAGAAGCAGATTTCTTTTCATTTGGTACTAATGATTTAACACAAATGACATTTGGTTATTCTAGAGATGATGCTGGAAAATTCTTAAATGAATATGTGGATAAAGAAATATTAGAAAAAGATCCATTCCAAACTTTAGATCAAAATGGTGTTGGAAAATTAGTTAAAATGGCAGCAAATCTTGCTAGAGAAGAAAAAGGCGATAAAATTAAACTTGGAATTTGTGGAGAGCATGGAGGAGATCCAGCATCAGTAGAATTTTGTTATAAAACAGGATTAAACTATGTATCTTGTTCACCATATAGAGTTCCAATAGCTAGACTTGCAGCTGCACAAGCTACTATAAAAAATAAGAAATAGATATAAATATAAATAAAACCCCAGAAGTACTAATTAATAGTACCTATGGGGTTTTTATGTATTTTATTTTATTATCATTAAATCTTTAGTTACATTATTTAACACTTCACAACCATCTTCAGTTATTAGTACTAAATCTTCTATTCTAACACCAACTTCTCCCGGTAAATATATACCTGGTTCAACGGAGAATATCATTCCTGGTTTTAAAATATTTTCATTTACAGAAGATACATCACCAAATTCATGACACTCCATTCCTATGGAATGACCAGTTCTATGAGTGAAGTATTGTCCATATCCTTTTTCTGATATATAGTCACGACAAGCATTGTCCACATCACAGAATCTATTTCCAGGTTTACAAGCAGCTATACCTCTTAAGTTAGCTTCTTTGACTATTTCATACACTTCTTTTCCTTTTTGAGAAACTTCTCCTATAAATACTGTTCTAGTCATATCTGAGCAGTATCCATCTTTTACACAGCCTATATCAATTACTACAGAATCTCCCAATTTACCTTTTGAATTACCTGATTCATGATGAGGGTCAGCAGCATTTGCTCCATATCCTATGATAGGATCAAACGAAAATTCAGGAGCATCCATTTCACAGTAAAATTCGAATAATTTATCTGCTATTTCCAACTCAGTGAAATTTTCTTTTACTAGTGGTATTATTTTTTTCATTGCTGCATCGTTAATTTTAGAAGCCGCTCTCATTAATTGCTGCTCTTCTTCGTCTTTTATTTGACGAATATTGTCTATTATAAACGATCCATCTATGAATTTTGTAGCATTTAATTTATTCATCAAAGGTAATAAGAATTTAGCTGGCCATACTTTATCTATACCAACTACTGTGTTTTCTCTCATAAGATTTGCCAACATTCCTACATAATAATCAGTATCATCGAAGTAAATTATCTCAGCTCCTTCAATTGGAGTAGACTGTGGGAATAATTTACCTATAAATAATTTATGGTTACCATGGATATCAAGATAAAGAACAACCATTCTTTCTCCACAATTTAACATACGCCCAGTTAAATAGCATATAGAAGCAGGGTCGGCTACTATTAATTGAGGAACATTATTTTCTTTCATTGATTCCATAATTCTTTTTAATTTAATTTGATTCATTGATAAATCCCCCTATAAAAATATAAATAAATATAAAATTTAATTATTCAAATTAACTTTAAAATAATTGTAGTATTGATGTCTAATAAAGTCAATATAAGTCATATAAAAGTAAATAGTATAAAATTAAAATAAAATAAATAAAATATAAATAGACACAATTTAGATATATTGTAAAAAATATCATATTTATACAAAAATATATTGCCATAATGTGTTATTATTAAATTTTTATATTATAATTACAAATAAAACTTATTTTATAGCATAAGGAGATTAACAATATGAGAGCTTATGAAAGAATGTTAAACTATATAAAAATATGGACTACAAGTGACAGCAGCAGTGAAAGTGTGCCATCTACTTCTCGTCAATTTGATTTAGCAAGAATATTAGTAGAAGAAATGAAAAAACTAGGGATAGAAGATGCCCATGTTGATGATAAATGTTATGTTTATGGGACTTTACCAGCAAAAAAAGGATATGAAGACAAAACAAAATTAGGATTTATAGCTCATCTAGATACATCAGAAGATATGAGTGGTCAAAATGTAAATCCACAAATTATAGAAAATTACGATGGAAAAGATATAAATCTTGGCGAAAGTGGTAGGGTAATAAAAGTTTCTGATTTTGAACACTTAAAAGACTTTAAAGGAAGAACTTTAATAACTACAGATGGAAGTACGTTACTGGGGGCAGATGATAAGGCTGGTATAGCAGAAATAATGACTGCCATAGAAATAATTCAAAAAGAAAACATACCTCATGGGAAAATAAGCATAGGATTTAATCCAGATGAAGAAATAGGAACTGGGGCACATAATTTTGATGTAAAAAAATTTGCAGCAGACTTTGCTTATACTGTAGATGGTGGTTTAGAAGGACAAATTGAATATGAAAATTTCAATGCTTCTTCTGCTTTATTTGAAATAAAAGGTATAAATGTTCATCCAGGAAGTGCAAAAGATATAATGGTAAATTCTCAATTAATAGCCATGGAAATAAATTCTATGATACCAAATGAGACGCCAGCTAATACAGAAGGTTATGAAGGTTTTTATCATTTGATAGAAAGCTTAGGTACAGTGGAATATTCAAAATTAAATTACATAGTAAGAGACCATGATGCAGAAAAGTTTGAAGAAAGAAATAAATTCCTGAAAAATATAGAAAAAACTATCAATGAAAAATACGGTGAAGATACAGTAACTCTTACTATAAAAGAACAATATAGAAATATGAAAGAAAAAATAGAACCATGTATGCACTTAATAGAAAATGCTAAAAAAGCAACAAAAGCTGTTGGATTAGAGCCTACAGTAGATGCCATACGTGGAGGAACTGATGGAGCACAATTAAGTTTCAAAGGGCTTCCTTGTCCAAACCTAGGAACTGGAGGAGCAGCTTATCATGGAGTCTATGAGCATATAAGTGTAGAGGGTATGGATAAGGTTGTTGATATACTTGTGGAATTAGTAAAAATTTATGCTAGCATATAGTGTATCTTTATAAAAATGTTGTGCTATACTTATTAGTAAATAATTATAAAATATATCAGGAGGGTAAATATCATATGATTAGACAAGGGGAAAATCAAGAAAATAAAAAAGATAAATCTAGTGAAGTTATGGAAAAATTATTAAAAACTAGAACTATATTTATATCTGGGGAAATAAATCAAGAATTAGCAGAAAAAGTTTCAACTCAATTGTTATTATTACAAGAAATGGGAGAGGAACCTATAAAATTATTTATAAATAGCCAAGGTGGTCATGTGGAAGCAGGAGATACTATACATGATATGATAAAATTTGTTAAACCTAAAGTACTTGTAATAGGAACTGGATGGGTTGCCAGTGCAGGAATAACAATATATCTTGGAGCAGATAAGGAAAATAGATACTCACTTCCAAATACTAGATATTTAATACATCAACCAATGGGTGAGTGTAGAGGTCAAAGTACTGATTTAAGTATAGAAGCAGAACAAATAATAAAAGTTCGTAAAAGAGTTAATAGTATAATTAGTGAAGCTACAGGTCAGCCAATAGAAAGAGTAGAACAAGATACTGATAGAAATTATTGGATGAATGCTTCGGAAGCTGTGGAATATGGTGTGGTAAATAAAATCATAAGTAGTTATGATGAGTTACCAACAGTATAAATTTAATACATAAAAGAAATACTGTTCTTACAGAAATCTATAAGAACAGTATTTTTATTGATCTTTTTTTATAAGCCATCTATAATATCCATTATTATTTTTTTCGTATTTAAGTATGGCATCAAATTTATTGCCATCTTTACCAGTCATGGACTTTACCTTGGCTTCACCTTTTTTTAATAAACTTTTAACCATGGTTTTAGTAGGTTTTTTCTTAAAAAGTTGTAAATATTTATCTTCTTTAAATATTCCATACTTGCAGTTTTTAGAATTTGTACAGAAAAATCCCTTTTCACTTTCTTTTACATCTCCTCCACAAGCCGGACATTTTCCTAAAACATCATCACTTGTTTTAGAAGATTTATTTGAAGTTTTTGAGGTCTTATTATCTGCAAATTTATTTTTATTATAAACAATACTTTCTGTATTTATTTTTCTAGGTATGTCAGATTTAATTAAATTAACACTATTCCAAATAAAGTTCATAATATTATTTAGATATTCTTTTCTAGTAAATTTACCTTTTTGAATATCGCTCAAACTTTTCTCCAGTTTACCTGTATAATCCACGTCAAAAAGCTCTTTAACAGGGAAAATTTCTACTAAATTTTTACCTAAATCAGTTATATAATAAGATTTACCTTTTTTAGTTACATATCCAACTTGATTGATTTTTTTTAGAACTTCAGCACGAGTAGCAGAAGTACCAATGGAATATCCAGATAAAACTGTTGTATCGTCTTCAGAAACATTTTTACCACAGTTTTTCATCGCTTTAAGCAAAGTGTCCTCTGTATATGATTTAGGAGGAGTAGTTTGCTTACTTAAAGGTTTGATTTCTATAACTTCTACAACTTCATCTTTATTTATCATAGGAAGTAAATCATCTTTTTCTTCTTTGTTATAAACTTCTAAGTAACCTTTTACTTTAAGAACTTTACCTTTTGTGATAAAAGTGTTTTTATCCACAGTAGTTTTTATTTCAGTATTTTCATATTCTGCTGGTGGCATAAAGTTAGCTATAAATCTATCTTTGATGGCATTATAAACAATTGTTTCATCAGGTGATAAATTTGTTGGTACTATATAAGTTGGTGTGATAGCACTATGGCTATCAACTTTTGAAGAGTCAAAAACTCTTTTTGTTTTAGTAAATTTAATTTTATCCTCATAAGGTAGACCTTTTTTAAGTCTTTCTAAAGTATCAGCAGTTTTACCAACTAAACTTTCTTCTAGATAGATAGAATCAGTTCTAGGATAAGTAATATATCCACCCTTACCTTTACCTTCGTATAAAGACTGACAAACACTAAGAACCTTGTCAGAAGTAAAATGACTATACTTAGAAGTAATATAACCTTGTAAAGATGTTAAAGAAAATAGCTTAGGAGCATATTCTTTAGAAGTAGTTACTTTTTTATCAGTTATAGTACCTTCAATAGAATTTATATTATCAATTATTTCTTTTACTTCTTCTTCAGTATCAAATTTACTATTTTTGTTTTTTATTAATTTGCCTTTATATTTACCGTTTTTACATTTAAAACTTCCCTCTATTTCAAAATAAGTTTTTGGAATAAAGTTTTTAATTTCCATATCTCTATCATAAACAAGTTTTACTGTTGGAAGTATAACACGTCCTATATTTAACAATTTTCCATTTCCATATTTTAATGTGGCAATGGAAGTAAAATTAATACCTATTAACCAGTCAGTTATTAATCTAGTATAACCTGCAGCTTGTAAATTTCTCATTTCCACGTCATCTTTAAGATTTTCAAGTCCTTTAGTAATATCTTGAGGAGTCCATTCATTGACAAGTATCCTTTTAACAGGCTTTTTGTTTTTTGCCATTAAAAAAATTAAAAAAGAAATTAATTCACCTTCACGGTCGTTATCTGTTGCATTTATAATATATTCAACATCATCTCTATGAATTAGACTATTAACTACATTAAATTGATCTTTTTTAGAATCATCAATTTTAAATTTAAATTTATCTTGAGGAATAAATGGAAAGTTTTCAAATTTCCAAGACCCAGAATATTTATCTTTATCATAATCCTTCATATCATATAAAGAAACTAAATGTCCAACTGCATAAGTGATAAGATATCCATTTCCTTCAAAATATCCGTTACGCCTAGTTTTTGCACCTAAAAAAGAAGCAATAGTTTTAGCCACAGATGGTTTTTCTGCTAAAATAAGTTTCATTTTCTACCTCCTTTTGAACATTTACAATATTATCATAGAATGGATGTTCGCTCAAGTATTTGAAAATTAAATTCTTATACCCTTACATAATACTATATATTGTAGTAAAATATAAAAGTATTTATAAGTAGAAATTTTTCGAAGGAGATTAGATAATGCAAAATATTAAAATACAATATCTTAATGATGATATAAAAAGATTAGAATACATAGATGGAAAATCTGACTGGATAGATTTAAGAGCAGCAGAAAGAGTTGAACTAAAAGCAGGAGAATTTAAATTAATACATTTAGGTGTGGCGATGGAATTACCTAAAGGGTATGAAGCTCACATAGTTCCAAGAAGTTCAACATTTAAAAACTTTGGAATAATACAAACAAATCACTGTGGTATAGTAGATAATACTTACTGTGGTCCAAATGATTGGTGGTTCATGCCAGCATTTGCTCTTAGAGATACAGTTATAGAAGTGAACGATAGAATATGTCAATTTAGAATTCAAGAAAATCAACCTAAAATAATTTTCAATGAAGTTGACAAACTTCAAGCTGAAGATAGAGGCGGTATAGGAAGTACTGGTACAAAATAATTTAATTACAAAGGTTAGCTAAATATTAGCTAGCCTTTTATTATTCTCTAAAATTCAACAATTAATCATGTAAATAATGTCAAAACAATGTAACTTATGGACAATAAGTTACATCTTTGCAATAATATTAATAGTAATATTCAGGATAGTAATATTTAAAACCATTATTGAAATGTTTTTAATTCAATAATATTTTAAATTGTAGTTTGAGAGGAGTTGAGTAAATTATAACTTAAATTAAGTTATAAGATATTTATGAGTATAGATAAAAAATATATTTTAGCAGGAGCAATAGCTTCATCAATAATGTTACATACAGGAATGACTACAGCTTTTGCAGCTACAGAATATAAGGTAATAACTGCAGATGCAGTAAACTTTAGAAGTGGACCATCTACAAGTTATTTATCATTAGGTAGCTTTAATAAAGGTGATAAAGTTGAGTACTTAGGGACTAGTGGTTCATGGGTAAAAGTTAAATACAATAATAAAACAGGATATGTATATGGGTCTTATGTGGGAAATTATGCGACTATAACACAATATGTTACTGCTACAACATTAAATGTGAGAAGTGGAGCAGGAACAAGTTATTCAGTTTTAGGAAGTTTAAGTAAAGGAACAAAAGTAGAAGTAATATCAACAACAAATGGATGGTCAAAAATAAGCTATAATGGATCAACAGGGTACGTTTCAAGTCAATATTTAAGTGATAATACAACATCTACAAATACTACAACAAAATATGTTACTGCTACAACATTAAATGTAAGAAGTGGAGCAGGAACAAGTTATTCAGTTTTAGGAAGTTTAAGCAAAGGAACAAAAGTAGAAGTAATATCAACAACAAATGGATGGTCAAAAATAAACTACAACGGATCAATAGGATATGTTTCAAGTCAATATTTAAGTAGTTCATCTACAGATAGTTCAACATCAACAACATCCTCATCAGTAAATAAAGTAATATCACTTGCAAAATCTTTACTTGGTAAATCTTATGTATGGGGAGCACAAGGTCCAAGTACTTTTGACTGCTCTGGATTTACTTATTATGTTTTTAAAAATGCAGCAAATATTACTTTACCAAGAGTATCTCAAGATCAAAGTACTTATGGAACTTATGTAAGTAAAAGTAATTTAAAAGTTGGGGATTTAGTATTCTTTGATACAAACGGTGCCAATGATGGTAATGTAAGTCATGTTGGTATATACTTAGGAAATAATCAATTTATACATGCATCATCAAGTAAAGGTAAAGTTGTAATATCAGAAATGAGTTCTTATTATTCAGGAGCTTATGTAAATGCAAGAAGAGTTTTATAAATAATAAACTGTCTCTATTTAGAGGCAGTTTTTAATTTAAGAACAAAATAATCTTAATATGCATATATTCATTATGATAGACTATTTGTCTATTTAAATTAACTATAAATGGAGTTGATTAATTTATAGCTAGACTATAAAAATTAATATGGAAAATAATAAATTTATATCATATATTGATGAAATAGCTGTAACAGATGAAAGTAGTAAAAAAATTACTATTGATAATCTAAACCTTAGAAAAAGTTCTTCAACAAAAGATGATATAATACTTACTATTCCAAAAGGTGCAGAAGTTGAGATTATACCTGAAAATAAGGGTTGGTCATTAATTAAATATAAAGATACTATTGGATTTGTATATAATAAGTATTTATCAGACAAAAAGAATGAACAAACTATAAAAAAATATGTAAATGTGGCAACTTTAAACTTTAGAAGTGGACCATCCACAAGTTATAGCATAATAAGTACTTTATCTAAGGGTACAAAAGTAGAAGTTATATCAACGACAAATAATTGGTCAAAAATAATTTATGATGGAAAAATAGGTTATGTATCAAGTGAGTATTTAAGTAAAAGTATAGATTTAAATGATAAAACTTCAACTTTGGAAACAGCTGATAAGATAATATCCTATGCTAAAGGTTTACTTGGTAAAAAATATGTATGGGCAGATGAAGGGCCGGATACTTTTGATTGTTCAGGATTTACATGGTATGTATATAAAAATGTGGCGAAAATATCCATACCAAGAACGTCAAAAGACCAAGGTGTTTATGGAACTTATGTTAGCATAAAAAACTTAAAACCTGCTGACTTAGTATTTTTTGACACTGTTGGAGTTAAAGATAATATTATATCCCATGTGGGAATTTATATTGGGAATAATCAGTTTATACATGCGTCATCAAGTAAAGGTAAAGTTGTAATATCAAATCTAGAAAATTATTATCTAGATAGATTTGTAAATGGAAGAAGAATATTAAAATAAATTATTTTAAAGGACATATATGAGAGTATATGTCCTTTTGTGTTATAATTTCAAAATAAGGGAAAAAAATTCAAGGGGGGAAAGAAAATAAATAACTACGAACTTTCAAAATCATATGAAGAAAGTTTGTCTTTATATGATAAAAAAACAAAGGGGATTTATTATACACCAAAAATAATTGTAGATTACATATTGGAAGAGTTATTAATTAATTATGATATTATAAAAAATCCAGAACCAAAAATATTAGATTTGTCATGTGGCTGTGGAAATTTTTTATTAGAAGCATTTGATATATTGTATAAATTAATAAAAACTAATTTAAAAGCTATAAATGAAAAATATGGTGAACATTATATTGATAATATAAGCACTCATATTATAACAAAATGCATTTATGGAACAGATTTAGACACAAATGCAATTGAAATCTTAAAAGAAACACTTGTTGAGAAAAAAAGATTTTATGATAATCAAAAGTACGACTTTTTTATAAATATAAATAATATAACTTGTGAAGATGGTTTAAAAAAAAATTATAATATAAAATTTGATTATATAATTGGCAATCCACCTTATATAGGACATAAAATATTAGATAAAAATTATAAAAAATTTTTATTAAGAGAATATAAAGAAGTTTATAGAGATAAAGCCGATTTATATTTTTGTTTTTATAAAAAATCTATAGATTTATTAAAAATAGATGGTAAAATAGGTCTTATTACGCCAAGATATTTCATGGAAAGTCCATCAGCAAAACTTCTTAGAGCTTATTTATTAAAAAATACGAATATAAATAAGCTAGTAGATTTAAATGAAATAAATGTATTTAAAAATTTAGGTATTTCAGCCCTTATAACTATTTTAGAAAAGAAGAAAAAATATAATATTGTTTCTGTATATAAGGTAAATGATATTAAAAATATAGATTCAATAAAAAATTTAAACTATCTGCTAAATGATAAAAGTTGTGAAAAAATAAATATAAATCAAAAAGATTTAGAAGATAAGTGGATTATTCTAAACAGTGAAGATAAGATTATTTATGAAAAAATAGAAAGAAAATGTGAATATACCTTAGAAGATATAGCTATAAGTTTTCAAGGTATAATAAGTGGATGTGATAAGGCATTTGTAATAAACAAGGATGATGAAAGAATAGAACATATTGATAAATTGCTTTTAAAAAACTGGATAAAAAATAAAAATATAAATAAGTACATAATAGAAGAAAGTACTCAAAAGTTAATTTATTCAAATGATATAGATGATATTAAAAAGTATCCTTATATAGAAGAAAAATGTTTTATGTTTTATAAGCAAAAATTAGAAAATAGACGTGAATGCATAAGAAAATCAAGAAAATGGTATGAGTTGCAATGGGGACGAGACAAATCTTTGTTTGAAAGACGGAAAATAATGTATCCTTATAAAAGTACAAGTAATAAGTTTGCTATAGATGAAAATAAAAATTTTAGTAGTGCAGATGTATATTCTTTTTATATAAAAGAAGAATTTAAAGAAGAATTTTCTTATGAGTATTTAGTAGGTTTATTAAATAGCCATATATATGATAAATATTTTAAAATGATAGGTAAAAATATGGGTAATAAAATTTATGATTATTATCCAAATAAAGTGATGAAGTTAAAAATTTTTAAAGATGATAATTATAGTAAGGTAGAAGCTCTTAGCAAAAAAATAATTTCTATAGAAAAACAAATTGGAATAAGTAAAAATAAGTTGAAATTGCAAGGTAAAAATAATATCCTTAATAAGGAAATTTATTACCTTGAAAATGAAAGCCATTTCCTTCAAAATAAAATTAACGAGTTAATTAATAAATCACTTAATTTATAACACTTTATATAAAAATAATTCATATAATAAAATAATGAATTATTTAGGGGTGAGATAAATGATAAAAATGAATATAAATGAAGAAGAAAAAAGAGTTTATATTGATGTTAGTGGTTTTATAAGCAAAAAAGAAGCAAATAATTTTCTAAATTCATATAATCAGACTATGAAAAATAAAAAAAATTCATTATATAAATTAGTTGTAACTCCATCTTTTTTTGAATGTGAAGATGAAGAAGATATACGTACAGTATGTATATCTTTTTTAAAAAGTGGATTTAAAAAAATTTATTTAGTAGATGAAGATAATTATATAATGAATAACTTATCACTAAAACCAATTGAAAAGAAATTATTTTTTAAGTCAGTTAAAGTTGTAAATTCACAAAGGGCTATAAAATAATATAAAATTATATGGAGAGTATATAAATTAATATATATTCTCCAATAAAAAAAGTTAGGTGATAAAATGAAAAAAGGTCTTGTACTAGAAGGTGGAGGCACAAAAGGTGCTTATCAAATAGGCGCTTATGAAGCTTTAAGAGATTTAGGAATAAAGATTACTGGCATAGCTGGAACTTCCATAGGAGCATTAAATGGGGCATTCATTGCTCAAGGTGATTTTGAGTCTATGAAAGATATATGGGTAAATTATGACTATAAAAGTTTTATGAATATAGATGAAGATACATATGAAAGATATAAAAATATTGAAATGAAGGCAAAAAACTTACATGATGTAGTAGATCTAATGAATAAAGCTAGAAAAAAGCAAGGAATAGATATTACTCCCCTTAGAAAATTATTAGAAGAAAAAATTAATGAAGATAAAATAAGAAAATCTAATATAGATTTTGGAATAACAACAGCATATTGGGATGGTAAAATTTTTCCGCAACTACTTTATGTAGAAGATATACCAAGAGGAAGATTAGTCGATTATTTAATAGCTAGTGCATCATTACCCATATTTGATTTGGACAAGCTAGATGATAAGTTATATTTAGATGGAATGTTTTCTGATAATATTCCTATTAATATGTTGGCACAAAGAGGATATGATGATATAGTAGTAATTAGGTTAGTTGATGATTTTCTTGGTAAGAGGATAATAAATAAATATAATAACTTAAATTTAAAAGTTATTGTTCCTTCTCAAAGTTTAGGTGGATCGCTTAATAAAGATAAGGACCACATGGAAAGTAATATTAAGCTTGGTTATTTAGATACAATGAAAGCTTATAAAAGATATGATGGTGTCAAATATTTCTTCAATCTTGATTGTAAATATAATGAAGATTACTGTTTTAAAAAAATCAGTAGTTTAAGTGAAGATACAATAAATGATTTATGTTACTTATTAAATATTAAAAAAGAAGTAAGTCGTAGAGTTTTAATGGAAAATATTGTACCTAAAATTATTGATATATTAGAACTTGATAAAGACTCTTCTTACAAAGATATTTTTTACAGTATATATGAAAGAAAGCTTGAGGAAAATAATATAAATAGGATTGAACTTTATGATTTTAATAAAGTAGTCCAACTTTGTAATGAACAAATGACTGAAGATAAATTACAAGTCAATCATTCAATTAGTAAATTAGCAAAAATAATCACTAACTTGATTATTTATGATTTTAATAAACAAAAATAAGCTAATTATTTAATTAAACATTAAATTTACCTGGAGGTTTAAGATGGAAAAGGTAGTAGTAATCAAAAATGAAACTGGTTTACATGCAAGACCAGCTGGGATGTTTGTAAAAAAAGCATCAGAATTCACTTCAACAGTTGAAGTAAAATGCAAAGGGAAAGTAGTAAATGCTAAATCAATAATGGGAATAATGAGTTTAGGCCTTGGTAAGGGTGAAGAAGTAACTATATGTGCAGCTGGTGCAGATGAAGAAGCAGCAGTTAATGCATTAGTTGAGTTAGTAGAATCTGGATTTGGAGAATAATCAAATAATATAAACCTGGGTAAAATCTTACCCAGGTTTTAATGTAATAATATCTTTAGGAGGATAAGCAACATGTTAAAGGGTATAGGAGCATCTCCAGGGATTGTATTGGGGAAAGCGTTAGTAATTGAAGAAACAGAATTAGTAATTGAAAGAAAAACAATAAATGATACACAAGCAGAAGTTACAAAATTAAAGGATGCTGTAGCAATTTCTAAAGAAGAGCTTACAAAAGTTAAGGAAAAGGCTTTAGCAGAACTTGGAGAACATGAAGCTGAAATATTTGAAGCTCATTTATTAGTATTAGAAGATCCAGAATTAGTAGAATCTGCTGTATGTAAAATAAATGATGAAAAAGTTAATGCAGAATTTGCATTAAATGAAATAAAAGAAATGTTTGTTACTATGTTTGAAAGCATGGATAATGAATATATGAGGGAAAGAGCTGCTGATATAAAAGATGTTACTAACAGAATAATAAGACACATATTAGGAGTTAAAGTAGTTGACCTTGCTAACTTAGAAGAAGAAGTTGTATTAGTTGCTCATGACTTAACACCATCAGATACTGCAACTATGGATAAGAAAAAAGTTTTAGGTTTCTTAACAGATATAGGAGGAAGAACTTCTCATACTGCTATAATGTCTAGAACTTTAGAAATAGCTGCTGTAGTTGGTTTAAATAATGCTACTAAAGAAATTAAAGATGGAGATTTTGTAGTATTTAATGGGGATACTGGAGAAGTTACCATAAACCCAGATAATGAAACTATAGATACATATAAAAAATTAAAAAATGATTTTGAAGAATATAAAAAAGCTTTAGAATTATTAAAAGGCCAAAAGACTGTAACTCTTGATGGAAGACATGTTGAACTTGCAGGGAATATAGGAACACCATCAGATGTAGAAGGGCTTATAAAAAATGATGCTGAAGGTGTAGGTCTTTATAGAACGGAATTCTTATACATGGATAGAAGTGATTTCCCAAGTGAAGAAGAACAATACGAAGCTTACAAAGCTGTACTTGAAGGAATGAACAATAAGCCGATTGTTATAAGAACTTTAGATATAGGTGGAGATAAAAAATTAGACTATCTACAAATGGATGAGGAGATGAATCCATTCTTAGGATATAGAGCTATAAGACTTTGTTTGGATAGAAAAGAAATATTTATAACTCAACTTAGAGCTTTATATAGAGCAAGTGTTCATGGAAAATTAAGAATAATGTTCCCAATGATATCTTCTTTAGAAGAATTGCTTCAAGCTAAAGAAGTTTGTGAAGAAGTTAAATCTCAGTTAAAATATGAAGGTATAGATTATTCTGATGATGTGGAAGTTGGTATGATGATAGAAGTACCATCAGCTGCAATAATATCAGATGTTCTTGCTAAACATGTAGATTTCTTCTCAATTGGAACAAATGACTTAATTCAATATACTTGTGCTGTTGATAGAATGAATCAAAAAATAAGTTATTTATACAATCAATTTAATCCAGCAGTGCTTAGACTTATAAAAATGGTTATAGATAATGCACATAAAGAAGGTAAATGGGCTGGAATGTGTGGAGAATCAGCAGGAGATCAAATGATGATACCAATATTACTTGGATTTGGATTAGATGAATTTTCAATGAGTCCAATTTCAATATTACCTGCAAGAAAATTAATAAATTCTGTAAGTTTTGAAGATATGAAAAAATTCTCTGAAGAAATATTAGCTTTAGGAACTGCAGAAGAAATAAAAAATCACGTTGAAAAAACTTTTAATAAATAATTAATTTTTAAATAAGAAGAAGCTATCTTACTAAAGGTAGCTTCTTTTTTAAGAAGTATAGTAATTAATTTGAAAAGGGGATAAATATGCATATTTTAGAAAATAAAGATTTAATTGTGGAGAGTAAAAAAGCAGGAGCTGAATTAGTTAGAATATATTCCAAAAAATACAATAAAGAAATTCTTTGGAATGGGGATGAAAAATTTTGGGCAAGAAGATCTCCTGTACTTTTTCCCATAGTTGGTAAATTAAAAGAAAATAAAACATTAATAGAAGATAAGATATTTTCTATGAATCAACATGGTTTTGCTAGAGATATGAATTTTGAATTAATTAATACAACAGATAATTATACTACATATAAATTAACTTCAAGTGAAGAAACTAAAGAAGTTTATCCTTATGATTTTAATCTTTTTATAACATATACTATAAATAATGAGAAAATAAATGTTAAATGGAAAATAGAAAATATTGATAATAAGGAAATATATTTTTCTATAGGAGCTCATCCAGCTTTTAATATTTCTTCAAGTAAAAATTTAAAAGATTATTATTTAGAATTTGAATGTAGAGATAATGTTGAAAAGATACGTTTAGAAAATTCATATTATACTAGACCTAAAAAGATTGAAGATTTATATATATTAAATTTAAAATCAAAAATATTTGAAAATGATGCATTAATTTATACAAATATAGATTCAATTTCTTTAAAATCGAAAAAAGAAGAGAATTATATTAAAGTATCTTTTAAAGATTTTCCTTTAGTAGGTATATGGACTCCTTATTATAAAGAGACAAATACTACAGCACCTTTTCTATGCATAGAGCCTTGGTATGGAATTGCCGATAATATTGATTCTGACAAAATATATCAAAATAAAAAATATATAAATAAATTAAATGTGGGAGAAACTTTTGTAGCATCATATGATATTGAAATTATATAGATAATTTGGGTTAATTTGTTATATACTAGACATATTAAATAAGTTAATCTAAAGGAGATTTTTTATATGAGTTCATATGGAAATTTACAAAAAATAAGAAATGGAAAAAGAACATTTGCCATAACTCCTCATATACCAGGTGGATTTATTCTTCCAGATAAGTTAATCAAAATAGGAGAAGTAGCAAAAAAATATAATGGTGTTTTAAAAATAAATTCAGGTCAAAGAATTTTAATTACCAATTTAAAAGAAGAAGACTTACCAGCTATATGGGAAGAACTTGATATGGAACCTGCTGTTAAAGTACAAAACTCTCTTAAAAATGTAGAAATGTGTCCAGCCAATTATTGTAAACGTTCAAAGTATCCTACTATAGGTATAGGAATGAAAATTAGTAAGAATTTTCATGGTATGCAACTTCCATGCAGAACTAAAATAGGTGTAGCAGGATGTAAGAATGCTTGTACAAGTGTTTATTCTAAGGATATCGGTGTATTGGTTGATTTGGATAAAAAATTCTATATAACTGCAGGTGGCAGTGCAGGATATTATCCAAGAAGTTCTGATTTAGTTACAAAAGGTCTGTCAGAAGAAGAAGCTTTTAAATTAGTAAAAACAATACTTTATTACTATAAAGATAATGCCCAACCAGGTGAAAAACTAGGTGATTTTATAGATAGAATAAGCATAGATACTTTTAGAGAAGAAGTATTAAATTTAGCAAGTTTAGAGCTTCAATTATAATTAGATAAATGATAAAAGAGTTATGGAAAAACCATAGCTCTTTATTTTTTAATAATTTTATTTGAGAACAGCAAAAATAGCTATTCTAGCATTATCATATTCATAACTACACGTTGATAAAGTTATTATTTTATCATTTTCGCTGACAATATTTCTACTATACATTGATTTAGTTAATATTTTATTTAAAAAATTATTAAAATCATTTTTATCAGTAAAGCTTACCTTATTATATCCAAAGTCTGCATCATAAACTCCTATGGCAAAAATTTCATATTCATAAACTTCATTTTCTGTTGTTAAAGTTATAAATTTATTTTCTTTAAAGAAGTTTTCATCTTTAAATTTTTCCATTTGACCAAACATGGTAGAATTTCTCATATGATGTCCATAAATAACAGAGTTAAAATCTTTTTGAAAGTCATTTCTATAATCTAAGAAAATAGAACCTGCAGGTAAATAATTTTTATTAAAATCATGGTTTAGATAAAAATCATTATCACTTCCTTGTACTACAGGATACTCAATATTAGTTCCTTGTACATTAATCCAAAATTTATAATCAGAGTTTATACTAGATAAATTATTCGTAGCATCACTCATATTTTTTGAATCTTCTTTTGTTTCCTTAAGTTGAGAATATACATTGTCAGCTTTTTTATAATCTCTTAAGGTAGTATAAATTTTAAAACCAGATATGGCTATTATTATCAAACATATGATAGTTAACAAGTTAAGAAATAATTTTTTCATTATACATCCCCTTTCCTATATAATTTTATACATAAATTTATAAAAAAGAAACTATAAATTAAATAATATGTGTAATGAATAAAAAAAACATTAATAAAATTAGAGTGAGGGATAATTTAAAATAAATTAAAAAGGAGTATAAAATGAATAATAATTATTATGAAAATATAGAAATAAATAATCACGATGCATTGTATACAATAATTAAAATTGTTCTTTTATTGCTTACTTTGCAAATTACTAGAATAGTATTAAAACAAATTGCATTTTTATTTTTTTACTATAGTAAATTTAATGAGATGGTGGTATCAATAATAACAATATTTTTTCTTATTTTATTTATATTATATAAATCAAGAAAAGAAAAAATAAATTTAGGAGTTTTTTCTTATATGAAGAGTAGTGAATCTAAAGGGTATTATATAGTAGTCACTATTTGTATATTAATGTTATCTATTATTTCATCTGATATTATAAATAATCCATCCATAGAAAACATAATAAATTTAATTTATTACTCAATGATAATACCAATTTATGAAGAAATTATTTTTAGATCATATATATGGGAAAATTTAAAAAAAGATAATAAAAATGAGTGGAAGATATATATTATAACAACAATTTTAGCATCACTTTTTCAAATTGGATATATAGATACCATAAATATGAGTATGGGTAATATGGTAAATATAATTTTTATAAAATGTATATTAATGCTAAGTTGTAGTTTTTTTATTGGATCTTTTAAATATGAAATAAAAAATTCTTACTCTTGTATGTTAATTCATAGTTTTATAACTATATTGTTAAAAAAATAAAAATATTGATAATTTATAACTTAATGATGTTAATTAAGTACTATAATTAAAATAAGAAAATTAATAGGGAGGGAGAATAGGTGAAAAATGCATTTAAAGAGTTAAATATAGATGTGGATTTTACAGAAGAAGAAGTTAAAGAAGTATTTTATAACCTAATGAAAAAAAATTATGATCAATTAAACTGTGATGACAAAGTAGCATCTTTAGCTAAAAAAAGAATAGAAAAAATAGAAGAAGCCTATGAAATTATTTCCTCCATAAAAGACTTTGATTATTTAGAGGATAAATATGATGTTATCTATTCATTATATGAAGAATATAGAAATGAAAAGAATTATGACAAGGCATTAATGTTAGCTGATGAGCTTATTGATTTTATACCAATATTTTCGGATAGTTATTTATTAAAAGCTGATTTATTGGCAGAAATGAATGAACATGAAGAAGCTATAAAATACTTTGAGATAGCAGAAAATATAGAAGATGAGATAAAGGAAGATGAATATATACAATATCTTAAGGCTCAGAGTCAAATAGAAGCAAAAAAGTATGAAGATGCTATTTTTACTTTAACAAATATAACAAAACTTCATGGAGATAATCCATTTTTCTTCTTTGATATAGCGTGTTGTTATCAAGGTTTAGGTAATGAAAAAATGTATAAGTATTATTGTGAAAAGAGGGATGAATACTGGAAAAATCATAAAAATGATTAAGAGGCTAATCCCTCTATAATTATGTCAAAAAAATTATAGTTGTGATACTATTAATAATAAATGACTAATTTGGGGGACTATATGAAATATAAATTATGTTTATTTGATTTTGACTATACTTTAGTAGATACGACAAAACCAATTGTAGAATGTTTTAGGTATACTTTTGAAACTATGCATTTAGAAGGTTTTGATAGACAAAAAGTTATAAAAACTATAGGTATGACCTTAGATGATGCATTTTCATTATTAACCGAAATAAAAGACAAAGGTAAAATTAATGAATTTGTAAGAGTTTATAGAGTAAAATCAGATGAAATAACAATACAAAATACAGTTTTATTTGAAGATACAAAAAAAACTTTGAAATCTCTAAAAGAAAAGCAAATAAAAATTGGCATAGTATCAAGTAGAATGGGAAGTAGAATTGATAAAATTTTAGAACATTTAAATTGTAGAAAATATGTTGATTACATTATAGGATATGAAAATGTTACAACCCATAAGCCAAATCCAGAAGGGCTTCTAAAATCTTTAGAATATTTTAACTGTAATAAAGAAGATGTATTATATGTGGGAGATAGTTATATAGATGCTAAGGCAGCAGAAAATGGTCATATTGACTTTATAGGTGTTACAACAGGAACTACAACACAAAAAGACTTTAATGAATATAATAATATTAAGATAGTAGATAACTTATCAGATATACTAGAAGTTATTTAGTAAAAATATTATAAGGCGGGGAGATATATGAACGATAAATTTGTAATCACAATTGGAAGAGAATATGGAAGTGGTGGAGGAGAAATTGGCAGACAATTATCAAAATACTTTGATATACCATGTTATGATAAAGAGCTATTAACTATAGTGGCTAAAGAAAGTGGATATTGTAAAGAGTATTTTGAAAAATTTGATGAAAAGCCTTTAAAAGTTTTAAGTTATTTTGGGTATGATGCAAATACTAGTACACTACCTATTAATCATCAACTATTTTTAAAACAATTTAATTTAATTCAAAAGCTTGCAAGTGAAAAATCTTGTATATTTGTAGGAAGAGCTGCAGATTATGCCTTGAGAGATTATGATAACGTAGTAAACATATTTATACATGCAGATTTTGAATTTAGAAGAAAGAGAGCTATAGAAGAACATGGTATATTATCACAAAAGAGTGCTTCTATAGTGAAAAAAATTGATAAAGAAAGATCATCATATTATAAATATTATACGGACAGTTCATGGGGGGACGCTAAAAATTATCATATTTGTTTGGATACTGGTTTTATGGGAATTGATGAAGCTGTAAGAATTATTATTGATTTTATCGAAAGAAAATCCAAGTAATGAAATTATTAAATTATATAGTTATGTAGATAAAAATAAGCTAAGCCTGAGTAGATTAAGTTTAGCTTATTTTTATTTATATAAAACTTAAAAAATATATCTAATGATGTCACTAAAAAACTAATGGAGAATAAAATATGGTAGAAGTATTTTTAAAATATGATACTTAAATATAAGAGGAGATGAATTAGCTTAATGAGTGATGATTATAAAAATAAAAAACCTTGTTTATGTGATTGTGGAAAGTTTTGCTATAATAATAAAGATTGTTGTTATTTAAAATCAAAAGATATAAATATAGTTCAAATTAATGATCCTGAATTTTTCCAAGGTATAACTAGTTATAATAATTTACATCTGACAGCCAAAGAACCTGATATAAATACTGTTGGATATAAAGTAGAATCAAGTTCCTTACAGCATCCTAATGATACATTAATAATTGATGAATCAGGAGTTTATTCCATATATATTTCTTTAAAATATAGCTTTAAGTTTAATGAAAATGCAAAAGAGGGGGATATATTTAGAGTAAACTTTATTATAAATGGAAATAAAGAAGATATATTTGCAATTTCAAACACCATAACGATACCAGCTATTATAGATGGTGAAAGTGAAGAAATAGTAAATACAATACAAGGAAAGAAACTTCAAATTATTGAAGAAGATTTACCTTATAAAATTAATATTATATTAGATGAATTTGAATTTGATAAAGTTATTTTAAATCAAATCTTGATAACAGATCTAGTATTAATAGTTGAAAAAGTAATTTAATGAAAAATAAACCTATAGATTGATAATTTATAGGTTTATTTTTATATAAACCTAAGCGTGAATTTTATTGGAATAACATTATAGAAATATAAACTAATTAATATAAAATTAGAATAAATAGAATTGGAATTTAAAATAAAGTATATAAATAAATTATGTTATATAGTTTACTTCAAAATAAATTTATGATAGTATGGTAAAAAATGGAATTAAAAGGGGATTAATGTAAATATGATTAAGGGGAAGATAACAAGTCTATTTTTAGCATCTATCATGGCTTTAGGAACGATAAATACATCCTATATAGCACATGCAAACACAACGAGTGAAGTATCTAGAATAAGTAATATTTCAGGTACAATAACTACAAATAAATATCCAAAGATTTCTAACATATCAGAAAATACAATTTTAGGAGCAGACTTTAGTAATTACCAACAAGATTTAATATGGGGAAAAACATATAAAGACTATAAAAATAATGATATCAGTGATACTTTATTTGATTTTGTTAAAAGTCAAGGAATTAATACTATTTCTGTAAAAGTATCTACAGATGATGAAAGTATAATTTCTCTAGAAAATGCAATTAAAACTTTAAAAGAAGCTCAAAAATCAGGATTAAAAACAAATATGGTATTATTATATTCTGATGAAATGACTTATGGAAATAAGCAAGATTTACCTAAAACATGGGTTAATGAAAATGATATTACTACAAAAGCTTGTGACTATACAAAAAATGTTTTAGAACAATTAGAAAAAGCTGATGTAAAGCTTGATATATTAACTATCGGAAATGAAGTAAATTATAACTTTTTAGGTTATGAAGGAGAGAGTGCATATAAAGGATGGGAAGCTATGGCTAAGATTGCATCAATTGCACAAGAGAAGGGAATAAAAGTCTCTGCTAGTATATTCCAAGAAAAAACTCCAGAAGATATTAAATGGGTTTTACAAAAATTAAATGAAGATTATCTTGGTGTTGATTTTGACTATATTGGTGTAAATATTTATCCAACAGATAACACAGTTTCTTATATTAACGATATGAGAAAAGCTTTTGAGGAAGAAGAAAAATCATCAGGTAAAAATACACAATTATATATTTCTAGTATAAAATATGCAAGACAAGATGATGAAGGTAGTGCATCTATCTATAGTCAAGCTAATAGTATATATGAATTATTAGAAGCAGGTATTAGTGAAAATAATGCTGGTGGATTAGTTTATACAGATGCAGAAAATGTAGGCTCTTGGACATCTTTCTTTGATGAAGATGGAAAAGCTGTTCAATCCCTTTCTATATTTGCTTTAGCAAAAGGACTAAGTATAGATAATGAGGTAGAAGAAGAGGCAAAGGATCCATATGAATATGGTGGAGAGTCAGGATTAAAGGAACAAGAAGTAGCAATTAAAAGAATTAATGAATTATCTTCAGATGCTATTAGAGGTGTTGATGTTTCTTCTTATACAGTGTTAAAAAAGGCTGGAGTAAAGTACTATAACTTTAATGGAGAAGAAGAATCTTTAATTAAAATACTTGCAGATAATGGAGTAAACTACATAAGAATTCGTGTATGGAATGATCCTTATAATGAAAAAGGAGAAACTTATGGTGGTGGTGCATGTGATATTGAAAGTGGTTTAGAAATTGCAAGAGAAGCAGCTAAATATAATATGAAGCTTTTAGTAGATTTCCATTATTCTGATTTTTGGGCAGACCCACAAAATCAAGTAATCCCAAAAGCTTGGAAAAAGGATGCAAATGATCAAGAAAAAATGGCACAACATGTATATGGTTACACAAAAGAAGTTATTGAAAAATTCCAAGAAACAGGTATAGAGATTGGTATGGTTCAAGTTGGTAATGAAATTACAAAAGGAATGCTTGGTATATCGACTGATTCTGGGAAAAACGTTGAAAATAGTAAAATTGTCAACAAATATTTAGCAAAAGGATGTCAAGCTGTAAGAGATATAGCTCCAAATGCATTAATAGCACTTCATTTAGAAACACAAAATATAGATAAATATAGAACAATTATGAATGGATGGGAAAGAGATAATGTTGACTATGATATATTAGGAACATCTCATTATGCTTATTGGTGGAATACAACAGGTACTTTAGAAAAAGTTCTTGAATTAGCGCAAGAATATGGAAAATTCGTAACTGTTTTGGAAACAGCTTGGGTAAATACAACAAAGGATGCAGATGGAACACCTAATAATATTTCAGACAATAATCTTATGGGAGATTATTCAGTAAGCGTACAAGGTCAAGTTGACATGTTGACAGGTTTATACCAAACTTTATCTAAGTATAATAATGGACTAGGAGCTTTTTATTGGGAACCGGCATGGATTCCAGTAAAAGCAGGCTGGTCTAACTGGAAGTATAATAAAGAAATTGCAGATATATATGGAACAGGATGGGCATCGAAAGGTGCTGTTGGATATTATCCAGACGATACATTATATTATGAAGGAAATCCATCTTGGGGAGGATCTTCTTGGGATAATCAAACATTATTTGATATGAATGGTCATGCACTACAGTCTTTAAAATTCTATAAGCAATCAGTAACAAAGAAAAAAGAAAAGATTTTAGTAGTGAGAATTTTAGATGAATATGGAAATAAACTCCGTTCGAATTATTTGACAAAAATAGATGGAAGATCTATAAAATCTATAACTTTACCCGAAGTTGAAGGATATATTACACCTGAATATAAAATATCTGATATTTCTTCTGAAGATGATGTTAATTTTATTGATGCAGTATATGAATCGGTAAATAAAAAGGATATTTCTTCTGCAACAGTATCTAATATAAAAGATAATTTTTATACAGGAAAAGCACATACTCAAGATATTGCTGTTCGTATAAATGAAAAAACTTTAGAAAAAGATAAAGACTATACAGTAAAATATTCAAACAATAAAGAAGTAGGAACAGCAACAGTTACTATTACAGGTAAAGGTAATTATACTGGAACTATTAAGAAGCAATTTAAAATTAGTATTGCAAAATCAAGTAGTTATACAATTAATGGAATGAAGTATAAAGTTACAAATGCTAAAATTGATGGAACAGGAACAGTAGAGCTTGTTTCAATAGGAGGTAATAGCAAAAAATCTACAATTGTTGTGCCAAATACTATAAAAATTAGCAATAAGACATTTAGAGTAAGCTCTATTGGAAGTAAAGTATTTAGAAAAAATACTTATGTGAAGAAGGTAGTACTTGGAAAATACATAACAAATATTGGACAAGAAAGTTTTTATGGATGTAATCAATTAAAAACTATAGAAATTAAAAGTACTAACCTAAAAAGTGTAGGTAAAAATGCTATTGCAAAAATGTATAAAAAAGCATATATAAAAGTTCCATCTTCAAAATTAAAAACATATAAGAATTTATTTAAAAAATCAACTGGATGGCAAAATGGATATATAATTAAACGTTAGTAAAAATGAAATATTTTTTCTAAGGATAATATTTAGCAGAAAAGAATGTATAAGGGAGACTATGATGAAAAAGAAAAATATACTGAGTCTATTTTTAGCATCTGTTATGGTTTTAGGAGCGGCGAATACATCCTACATACAGGCAAATACTATAAGTGAAGAATTGATAATTGAAAATGAAGAATGGAAAGATCCATATCAATATGGTGGTGAAACAGGATTAAAAGATCAAAAAGTTGATATTGATGAGATTTCTACTATGTATTCATCTTCTATTCGAGGGGTTGATATATCATCTTATACAGCTTTGAAAAAAGCAGGTGTAAAATTTTATAACTATGAAGGAAAAGAAGAGTCACTTATTAACATTCTTCATGATAATGGCGTAAATTATATAAGAGTACGTATTTGGAATGATCCTTATAATGAAGACGGTGAAACATACGGTGGTGGAACTTGTGATGTGGAAAGTGGTTTAGCGATTGCTAAGGAAGCTGCAAAATATGGAATGAAAATGTTACTAGATTTCCATTATTCTGACTTCTGGGCAGATCCAGCACAGCAAATTATTCCAAAAGCATGGGAAGATGATAAAAATGATTCAGATAAAATGGCACAAAATGTATATGAATATACAAAAGAAACTATTGAAAAATTCCAACAAACTGGTGTTGAAATTGGAATGGTCCAAATAGGTAATGAAATAACAAATGGTATGCTTGGAATTACGACTAATCGTGATGCAGGAGAATCTTACAAAGGTATATGGGCTAATGAATCAAAATCTAAACAAGTAAATAAATATTTATCTGCAGGCTCAAAAGCTGTAAAAGAAGTATCTGATGCATTAGTTGTTTTACAGCTTGAAACACCAAATGTGAAGAAATTTAAAGAGATTATGGATACTTGGGAAAGAGATGATGTATATTACGATGTTTTAGGAAGTTCTTATTATCCATATTGGTCTACAGATAAAAAAGCAAATACTCCAGAAACATTAACAAAGGTACAAAAACTAGCTGCAGACTATGGAAAATTATTTGTAGTTTTAGAGACTTCTTGGTTAACAACAGTAAAAGATGCAGATGGAACTCCAAATGCTGTTGGAGAATGGGAAAATACAAGTGCATATCCTTTAACAGCACAAGGTCAGGCTAATATGCTAAAAGATTTATATGATACTTTAGGGAATCAAGATAATGGATTAGGTGCATTTTATTGGGAACCAGCATGGATTCCAGTAAAAGCAGGATGGAATAACTGGGAATATAATAAAGAAATTGCTGATAAATATGGTACAGGATGGGCCTCAAAAGGTGCTTTAGGATATTTCCCAGATTCTAAAATGTATTATAACGGAAATCCAGCATGGGGTGGATCTAGTTGGGATAACCAGGCATTATTTGATATAAATGGACATGCATTACAATCTCTAAAATTTTATAAGAATTCACAAAGTAAAAAAGGTGATCAAAAGACAGTAGTTGTAAGGCTATTAAATAAAGATAACCAAGAGATTGGAACAAACTACATTGCAAAAATAGAAGTAGGAAATAAAGTGTCGCTAAATTTACCAGAAATAGATGGCTATGATACTCCAAAATGCAAGGTTAAACTAGTTTCTTCAGATGAAGATGCTGTTATAATAAATGCAACTTATACAAAATCTAAGGCTATATCTATTTCATCTGCAACTGTGTCTAATATCAAGGATAAATCTTATACAGGAAAAGCACATACACAAGGTATGGTTGTTCGTGTAAATGGAAAAACTTTAGTAAAAGATAAAGACTATACAGTAAAATATTCAAATAATAAAGAAGTTGGAACAGCAACAGTTACTATTACAGGTAAAGACAAATATACTGGAACTATTAAAAAGCAATTTAAAATTAATATTGCAAAATTAAGTGCTTATACAATTGATGAAATGAAGTATAAAGTTACTAATGCTAAAATTGATGGAACAGGAACAGTAGAGCTTGTTTCAATACCAACTAACAGTAAAAAAGATACAATTACTGTGCCAAGTACTATAAAAGTTAGTGGTAAGACATTTAAAGTAAGTTCTATTGGAAGTAAAGCATTTAGAAAAAATACTTATGTAAAAAAAGCTGTACTTGGAAAATATATAACAAATATTGGACAAGAAAGTTTCTATGGATGTAATCAATTAAAAACAATTGAAATTAATAGTACTAATTTAAAAAATGTAGGGAAAAATGCTGTTGCAAAAATTTATAAGAAAGCAACTATTAAAGCTCCATCTTCAAAATTAAAAACATATAAAAATTTATTTAAGAAATCTACTGGATGGCAAAGTGGATATACTTTAAAGAAATAGTAAAATAAATCTTAACTTATTAGATTAAAAGGTTTAAATGATTTATAATTTTACTTGAATTAAACCCCTTAAAGTAATTTTTCATAAAAATTACTTTAAGGGGTGATTTTTATATAAAAAGTAAAAAGAACCTATCTAAAAATTATTTTTAGATAGGTTTTATGAAAAATTAAGGGCAGGTTTCATAATTAAGATTCCAAGTATTACAATTAAAATACCAGAGTATTTAAATAATTTTTCACTGAAAGAATTACTTATTCTAGAAGAAAAATAAGCAAAAAACATCATAACTGGTACAGTTCCCAGTGAAAAAACAAACATAGATGATGCACCCATTATAAAGCTTCCACTAGATAAAGCATAAAGTTGCATAGTTTGTAGAGGACCACATGGCAAAAAGCCACTTAAATAACCTATAATAAATGGATTTTTATGATTATTTACACAGGTACTTTTTTTAAAGAAAGTTGGAATATGAATATTGTTGAAAATTTTAATACCTATCATATGAAGTCCAGAAATTATCAAAAATACTCCTGCAACAATTTTAATAAAGTTTTGTATTTGTGTAGTTGCAGAAAAAATAGAACCTAAAGATCCTACAACTCCACCTATAATAGTATAAGAAATTATACGACCACAATTATATCTAAGTGCAGTCATAAAAGAAGATTTTTTACAAATACTATCATCTTTTTTATTTATTGTTTGAGTAAGTAAAATTCCACCACACATACCAATACAATGAAATGAAGTGAAAAAACCTAAAATAAACAACATAATAAAAGAAGTTTCAATACTAGAAAAAGAAACTTGCTTACCTGTCAAAGGATTATTTCCCAGGAAAAACATAGATATTATAATTATACTTAAACTAAGTACTTTTATAAGCATATTATTGCTAGATGAAAAACCAGAATTTTTAATAGCATTTTTTATTTTATTATCATCACAAAAATCATCATCATATGTAACAATAACCATAGAATTTTCATGATCAGCACTTACATTACTTATACCCTTAAGCTTATTAATCTCATGCTCAACAGATAATTCACATGAATGACATTTCATACCATAAATATCAAAAAATTTAGTTATTTTACTCATAATTTACCTCAATATTTAATAAATTTATATTATGTATATTATATTCTAAAATTATGAAAAAATAATGAAGAATAAAAATATTTTAATATAAAAATTCATAAAAAATATATATTTTTATGATAAGGTAATTTTATAAAGAAATTAAAATATGGGAGGAATTATGTTTAATATATTATTAGTTGATGATGAAATAAAAATAACACAAGTTGTAAAAGCTTATTTAGATAAAGAAGGTTATAACACCTTTGTTGCACATGATGGTAAAAAAGCATTAGAATTGTTTAATCAGGAAACTTTTGATTTAGTTATTTTAGATAGAATGTTGCCAGATATAAGTGGTGAGGAAATTTGTGAAAAAATAAGACAAACATCTTTAGTACATATAATAATGTTAACTGCCAAAACTGAGGAAGAAGACAAAATAGATGGATTTAATTTAGGGTGTGACGATTACGTATGTAAACCTTTCAATGTAAAAGAATTAATATTAAGGATAAAAGCTGTTTTTAGAAAAATTGATAAGGGTGATGTTATAAAAATTAAAGATGAAGTAGAAATAAATACCCTGTCGCATGAAGTTAAAATTAGAGGACATGAAGTTAATCTTACGAATACAGAATATAAAATATTATTATTGCTTGTAAAAAATCAAAAGAAAATTTTTACTAGAGATGAATTATTAGAATTAGTTACAGATGATCATTATGAAAAATTTGATAGAATTATAGATGCACATATTAAAAACTTAAGACAAAAAATAGAAGAAGATACAAGAAAGCCTAAAATAATACAAACTGTATATGGAGTGGGGTATAAACTTGGAATTTAACAAGAAAAAGCTAAATCTAAATAGAAAATTAATTTTTTATTTAGCTTTAGTCATGATATCTGTAATTATAGTTATGTCACTTAGTATTAATTTTATGGTGGAAAATAAATTTTTAACATATATATCAAAAATAAATAAAGAATCTTTAGAAAGATATAATATAACATACTTAAAAGACTTATTTATTAAAGATATTAGAAATATGATAATAGGTATTTCTTTGTTGATGATAATAGTAGTTATATCTATTTCTATATTTATTTCACAAAAAATTTCAAAGCCCATAATAGTTGTATCAAAAATGACAGATTCTCTTAAAAGAGGAGGATATGATCAAACACTAGAATATGAAAGTTCTATTGTTGAGATAGATAATTTAGTTAATTCCATTAATGACTTATCTAAGGAATTATATAATATGGAAAAATTGAGAAAAAGGTTAACATCAGATATATCTCATGAATTAAGAACGCCTCTTACAAGTATACAAACTCATTTAGAAGCTATGATTGATGGAATATGGGAACCTACAGAAGAAAGATTAATTTCAGTTAATGAAGAAGTTATAAGAATTAGCCATTTAGTAGATGAATTAAAAAATTTAGCTAAATACGATAGTGATAAAAATAAATTAAATATAAGTGAGGTAGATTTAGAGCAATTAATTAAAAATATTATATATAATAATGAAAGCTTTGCCTTAGAAAAAAATATAAAAATAGAATATAATTTAGAAAAAATAAAAGCTCATATAGACAAAGAAAAAATATCTCAAGTGATAGTTAATTTAATTTCAAATGCAATTAGATATACTAATTGTAATTGCGAAAGGCTTGGAAAAATAATAATTAGATTATACAAAGAAGAGAATTTAATAAAAATCAGTGTAAAAGATAATGGCATAGGAATTCCAAAGAAAAGTTTAGATTATATATTTGAAAGATTTTATAGAGTAGATAAATCTAGATGTAGAAATACAGGAGGTACAGGTGTAGGCCTTACTATATGTAAATCTATAATTGATCTTCATAATGGAAATATAGAAGTAAAAAGTGAAGTTAATAAAGGAAGTGAATTTATAGTAAGTATTCCTTATAAATAAAATTTCATATCTTCATAAAATATTCACAAAGTTTTAATAGTATATAAGCATAAAGGAAATAGTTAATATAAAAACACAGTTGAAAGGAGAAAAGTAATGGATACAAAAATGAATGTTGATGATATAAAAATAAGTGGAATGACTTGTGCCTCATGTGCAAAAGCTGTAGAAAGAGCTGTAAAAAAACTTGATACAAGTGTAGTCGCTAGTGTAAATATAGCAACAGAAAAATTAAGTATATCTTATGATGAAGATAAAGTTAAAAGTGAAGATATTGAAAAAGCCATAGAAAAAGCAGGCTTTGGTATTGTAAAAGAAGTTGAAAATAAAGAAGTTATAATTCCGATTGGAGGAATGACTTGTGCCTCATGTGTAAAAGCAGTAGAAAGAGCTGTAAAAAAATTAGATGGTGTTGAAAGTGTACAAGTTAATTTAGCAACAGAAAAAGCAACAATTTCCTATGAAGTGGGAAAAGTAAAAATGTATGAAATAAAAAATGCCATAGAAAAAGCAGGATTTAAAGTTTTAGAAATAGAGAAAAAGCAAAGTGTAGATGAAGATAAATTAAGAAAAGAAAAAGAAATGAAAACTTTACTTACTAAATTTATAGTATCGGCCATATTTGCGATACCTTTATTTTATATAGCAATGGGTCATATGATACCTAAACCAATAGGTCCATTACCATTGCCAAAAATAATTAACCCAGATATAAATCCATTGAATTTTGCATTAACTCAATTATTCTTAACTATACCAATAGTTATAGCTGGAAATAAGTTTTTCTCTAAGGGAGTTAAATCAATGATAGCAAAAGCACCAACTATGGATTCTTTAATAACTATAGGTTCAAGTGCAGCGCTTATATATAGTTTATATTCTCTATATTTAATAACTCAAGGTGATACAATGGCTGTACATCATATGTACTTTGAAAGTGCCGGTGTAATAATAACATTAGTTTTACTTGGTAAATATTTTGAATCTCGTGCAAAAGGTAAAACAGGAGAAGCTATAAAAAAATTAATGGGACTTAGTCCTAAAACAGCAATTATAGTTAAAGATGATAAAGAAATTGAAATACCAATAGAAGAAGTAGAAGTTGGAGATATAATAATAGTTAAGCCAGGTTCTAAAATTCCAGTAGATGGAACTGTTATAGAAGGTCATACTTCTGTTGATGAATCAATGTTAACAGGTGAAAGTATACCAGTTGAAAAAAATATTGGCAGTTCAGTTGTAGGTGCTAGTATAAATAAAAATGGGACTATTAAATTTAAGGCAGAAAAAGTAGGTAGTGATACTGCTATTTCACAAATAATTAAATTAGTGGAAGATGCTCAAGGTTCAAAAGCTCCTATAGCAAAACTTGCGGATATTATAGCAGGATATTTTGTTCCAGTTGTAGTTGTTATAGCTATAGTTGCAGGACTTGCATGGTTTATATCAGGAAAAGATGTAGTATTTTCTCTAACAGTATTTATAGCTGTTTTAGTTATAGCTTGTCCATGTGCACTTGGCCTTGCAACACCAACAGCAATAATGGTTGGAACAGGAAAAGGTGCAGAAAATGGAATACTTATAAAAGGTGGAGAAGCCCTAGAAACTACTCATAAAATAAATACAATAGTATTTGACAAAACAGGAACAATAACTGAAGGTAAACCAGTTGTTACAGATATAATAACAGCTAATAATATAACTGAAGATGAATTATTAAAAATAGCTGCCAGTGCAGAAAAATCTTCAGAACATCCATTGGGAGAAGCTATAGTTAGAAAGTGTGAAGAAAAGAATTTAGGATTTTATAAAGTAGATAAATTTATGGCTATACCAGGTTATGGTATAGAAGTAATAATAGAAAATAAGGATGTATTACTTGGCAATATAAAATTAATGAAAGATAAAAGTATAGATATAGAAAATTTAGACATAGAATCTGATAAACTTGCTTGCGAAGGTAAAACACCAATGTATATTGCTATAAATAATAAAATAGCTGGTATTATAGCAGTTGCAGATATACTAAAAGAAAATAGTGCAAAAGCTATTAAAAAACTTCATGAAATGGGAATTGAAGTTGCCATGATAACAGGAGATAATAAAAAGACAGCTCAAGCAATAGCATCTCAAGTTGGAATAGATAGAGTTTTAGCAGAAGTTTTACCACAAGATAAATCAAGTGAAGTTAAAAAACTTCAAGAAGAAGGTAAATTTGTTGCCATGGTTGGGGATGGTATAAATGATGCTCCAGCTCTAGCTCAAGCAGATATAGGAATCGCTATAGGAAGTGGTACAGATGTTGCAATGGAATCTGCAGATATAGTTTTAATGAGAAGTGATTTATTAGATGTGCCAATAGCTATAAGATTAAGTAAGAGTACAATGACTAACATAAAAGAAAACTTATTCTGGGCATTTGGATACAATGTAATAGGTATACCAATAGCAGCAGGTGTTTTATATCTATTTGGAGGACCTCTATTAAATCCAGTAATAGCAGCACTTGCTATGGCATTTAGTTCAACATCAGTTTTATTAAATGCATTAAGACTTAAAAGATTTAAAGTAGAAAAATAAATTTATTAGGACTAATTATGAAAATAATTAGTCCTTTTTATGATATAAATAACTAAAAAATGTATAATAATAAGGGGTGTAAAACTTAAAATAAAGGAGAAAATTTATGGCTATAAAAATGGTTCATCATGTTTGCATACAAACAGAAAAATATAAAGAATCCTTAGATTTTTATAATAAAATATTAGGATTTGAAATTATAAATGTTAGTGAAAATTTTCATAATAGAAAATATAATACATGGTTAAAATTAGGTGATTTTATGATAGAACTACAAACGCCTAAGGTTGGTGATAAATTTGATAAATGGAGCAATCTAAATTCAGGACCAGTACATATGGGATTTTTAGTAGAGAATGTAGAACATGAATATGAAAGAATTAAAAATCTTGGATATACAGATTTTAAAGTGAAAAATGGAGAGATAATTTATAGTGTTGAATGTGAAAAATTATTTAAAATAAAAGCACCTGAAGGTACTGAAATCGAGATAAGAGATACAGATATAATGTAAATTTTTAATTAAAAGTACTATATAAATTAATATATAGTACTTTTATAATATGATATTGTAAAAATTTATTTATATTTATTATTAAACTAGATTATACATGTTTGAAAGTTGAACAGTTTGCTTCTGTATAAACTACAACATTATCACCAGCAACATTAATAGCTTCAGCAGTGCAAGCTTGATTTTTATTATAAGTACAACTTTGAACAGTACATACTAAAGATTCACATGGTCCACAAGCATTTGTATTATTAGTTAAATTAGAATAATCTTTCATATCAAGGAAGTTTCCGCAAGCGGTATTACATGCTTCTTTAGCTTGTCCACCTTTTATATTAACTATATTTGAATAGCAAACACTAGATTTATTATGAGAACAATTAGTTACATTACAATTAATTTTTGTCATTTTAAACCCTCCTAATTAGAAAAATATCTGTCTAATAAACCTTTAAATGCTCTACCGTGTCTAGCTTCATCTTTACACATTTCATGAACAGTATCATGTATTGCATCAAGATTTTGTTTTTTTGCAGCAGTAGCTAATTCTTTTTTACCAGCACAAGCTCCAAATTCGGCTTCAACTCTTGCTGATAGATTTTGTTTTGTGCTTGGATAAACAACTTCACCTAATATTTCAGCAAATTTAGATGCATGTTCAGCTTCTTCCCAGGCAATTCTTTTATAAGCTTCTGCAACTTCAGGGTAGCCTTCACGGTCAGCTTGTCTGCTCATGGCAATGTACATTCCCACTTCTGTACATTCACCAAGGAAATTGGCTCTTAAATCTTCAATTATTTGAGCATCGATATCTTTTGCAATACCTATTCTATGTTCATCAGCCCAAGCTATATCATCTTTTAATTCTTGAAACTTATCAGATGGGGCTTTACAAATTGGACATACTTGGGGAGGGATTTCTCCTTCATGTATGTATCCACAAATAGTACAAACAAATTTTTTCATTTATTACACTCCTTTTGATTATTTATGTAACAATATTATTATTTTCGTAAATAATCAAAGATATTCATTTAGAATAATTTTAATATTTTAAATAAATATGATTTTATATTTCTTTTTCAATCTTTTTTAAGCTATCTTTATTTAGCTCATCTTTTAAATTTTTAAAGTAATCAGAAAACTCTACTTGCTCAGATCCATATTCAATATTTAGTGTATATTCTAAAGGAATCCATGTTGATAAAGGAGCTTCATTATGTTGTAAAACAACTTCCATTTTGTCTAAAGCTTTAAAAATTTTAGACTCTAATGTTTTTTGTTCATCCATCTCCATAAATAATTCTTTTATCTTTTTATTAAAAGGAGAAGGTAGAGTATTTATCCAAGAATATAACATTTCACTTTCAATTTTTTCATGATCATCAGTTTTATTAAAAGCAGGAATATCGCCAGTAAATGCTTCACCCATATCATGGAAGATGCACATTTGAATTATTTTATTTATATCAGCTTCAGGAAATTCATCTGATATAAAATATGCCATTAATGATAATCTCCAGCTATGCTCAGCTATACTTTCTTGTCTAAGGGTAGAAGTCCAAGAGTGTCTTGTGTAATTTTTAAGGTTTTCGGATATACTCATAGTTTCTATTAATTTTTTTATATCCATTTTATATTCCTCCAAAGTAATTTAAAATTTAAATATAATTATAAATTACTTTGTTTTTTTATCAAAGGACAATTTACCTTTATTTATGTTTTGATATATAATTTTTAAAATTATTAGAATTATTGAAAATAATAAGTGTTTTAAAGAATAGGACAAAATAGAAGGAAATATTATGATAAAAGGAGAAGATTTTTATAATATAACAATAAATAGAATTTTATTTAAAGGGGGATAAATTTATGATTGAAGAAAGGATTAAGTTTGAAGAAAAAGAACTAACACCTATAAATGGATGGATAGGATTATTAATTGGATTAATTTTTATATTAATTTTTCTAATTGGTATTTATTTTACAATCGTTAATGATATTGTTTTTCCAACTATATTAGGCATAATAAGTTTAATAATAGGTATATTCATACTTTGTGGGCTAAAAGTATTAAATCCAAATGAAGCTATAGTTTTAGTGTTTTTTGGGAAATATTATGGAACAATTTCAAAAGAAGGATTTTATTTTGTAAATCCATTTTGCAGTGCTATAAATCCCACATATGAGTCACAATCAATAAAAATTTCCAAATCAAAAGAAGAAAATGAAGAAACAAGTATAACTTCTATAACAAAAAAAGTATCATTAAAAGCATTGACATTAAATAATGGAATACAAAAAGTTAATGATGAAATGGGAAATCCAATTATGATAGGTGTGGTAGTAATTTGGAAAGTTATAAATCCTACAAAAGCAGTATTTAATGTAGATAATTATAAAACATACTTATCAATTCAATGTGACACAGCCCTTAGAAATGTGGCAAGGCTTTATCCTTATGATGTAAATGATGCGTCAGAAGAAAAAACACTTAGAGGTTCTTCTCAAGAAGTAGCAGACAAATTAAAAGAAGAGCTACAAACAAGAGTTAATGTGGCAGGAATTGAAGTATGTGAAGTGAGAATAACTCACTTAGCTTATGCTCCTGAAATTGCAGCAGCTATGCTTCAACGTCAACAGGCAGAAGCAATTATAGCAGCTCGTAAAAAAATAGTTGAAGGAGCTGTAGGAATGGTGGAAATGGCTTTAAACAGTTTAAATGAAAATGATATTGTTAAATTAGATGATGAAAAAAAGGCTGCTATGGTTAGTAATTTACTTGTTGTTCTTTGTGGAAATAAAGATGCACAACCAGTTGTTAACAGTGGAAATTTAAATTAAAAAGTTTTTATTGTTGACAAAAGATTTTAATTTTAATTATAATTAACTTGTAAAAATTAAATATAATATGGATAATTTTCTACTGAAGTAGATAAGTAAATATATACTCCATTACCATGAAGGTGAATCATACATGTTGTATGACTTTTGGTAATGGAGTTTTTTGTTTGAAGATGAAATTTAGGGGGATTTTTAAATTATGAATAATATAAAGGAAGCTATAACTGATCGTTGGGAAAATAGTGCAAATGGATATGATACATATATACAAGGTGAGATAAATACTTTTAAAGAAAAGGGTTGGAGAGATTTAATTTTATCAGAATTTGAACAGGATAAATTAAATATACTTGATATAGGTACAGGGCCGGGATTTTTTTCACTTATTTTATCAAAGGAAGGCCATAAATTAACGGGAATAGACTGCTCCAAAGAAATGATAGAAGTTGCTAAGAAAAATTGCAAAAATACAGATAGTGAATTTTATGTTATGGATAGTCATAAGCTTGATTTTTCTGATAATTCTTTTGATATAATAGTATGTAGAAATGTTACATGGACTTTATATAATCCTAAGAAAGCTTACAAGGAATGGACAAGAGTATTAAAACCAGGTGGAAAAATTATAATCTTTGATGCAAATTGGTATTTATCATATTTTGATGAAAATCTAAGAAAAGAAGTAGAAAAAGCACAAGTAAATTATAAAAATAAATATGGAACACCTTATGAGTCTTGTACAAAAGAAACACCAGATGAATTTTATAAATCTTTACCACTATCTAGTAAGTTAAGACCTAACTGGGATGAGAGTTATTTAAAACAATTGGGCTATGATAATATAAAAATTGATAAAAATATTATTGAAAAGGTTTATGATGAAAGGGAAATGGCATTGTATGCATGTACACCACTATTTAAAATAGTGGCTACAAAAAATAAGGGGGAAATATTATGGAATTAACAAAACAAGTGGAGTCAGAATATGTGGATGAAATATTAGAAGGTTTGCAAAAATATTGGAATTATAGAGCCAATTCTTATTCAAAAAGTAATATAGAAGAATTAAATAATTTTAAAAGAGATGCCTGGTTAAAAATTTTATTGGAAAATGCACCTAAAAAAGAAAAATTAAGAGTGTTAGATATGGGAGCAGGCCCTGGATTTTTTTCTATATTAATGTCTTTAGCAGGTAATGAAGTTACAGCTGTAGATGTTACAGAAGAAATGTTGGAAAATGCAAAACATAATGCAAAACATTTTGACTTAGATATGAATTTTGTGCAAATTGATGGCGTGAATTTACCTTTTGAAGATAATTCTTTTGATTTTATTATTTCAAGAAATGTAGTATGGAATTTAGAATATCCAAAAGAAGTATTTAAAGAGTGGAAGCGATTATTAGATAAAGATGGGCGCGTGGTATACTTTGATGCAAACTGGTATTTACATTTATTTGATGAAAATCAAAATAAAAAGGTAAAAGAAGATATGAAAAATATGGAGATTTTATTTAATAATAATTTGGAAAATAAAGAAGTATTTGCCCATGGTAATGTATCGAGTGAAGAACTTATGGCCTTAGAAGAAATTGCAAGGCAACTTGTTTTATCAAAAGAAGTTAGACCAGCTTGGGATATAAAAGCACTTAAAGAATGCGGATATGATATTATTAAAGTAGATGAAAATATGGGAAGATATGTATGGGATGAAAAACAAAAACTAGAAAATAAATCAAGACCACTGTTTATGATAGTAGCAAAGTAAAAATAATTGACTTTAAGTATCCAATATAATAGAATAAATTTATTAAAAGAACCATTATATGTGGTGTATTATAAGTTAAATTATAATGTCAGTGCAAGATATATAATGGTTTAGTAAAAAATCAAATAAAAATAAAAGCCAAGTAAGTGCACGATGTATACTTATTTGGCTTTTTTAGTGTCAAAAACTTAAAGGGAGGTATATATGACAAATTTAAATTTATTGAAAGATAGTGAGAAAAAAGTATTTTATCACTATTTAATACCGTCAATATGTTCTACACTTGTTACATCTATTTATATATTGGTGGATACTCTTATTATAGGACAAGGAGTAGGATCAGATGGAATTTCTGCTTTAAATATTTTCTTACCATTTTTCTCAATTTATAATGGAATAGGTCTTATGTTTGGATTGGGTGGAGGAATTTTAATTTCCACAGAAGAAGGTATAGGAAATCACAAAAAGGCAGATTCTTATTTTAATTCTAGTTTGATAGGAACAGTTATTGTAGGTGCTATTTTTACTTTATTAACAAATATATATTTAGAAGAAATATTGTATTTTTTAGGTGCTAATGAAAATAATATTAGTTTAGTTTTGGAATATGGTAGATGTATAACATTATTTATTCCAATATTTATAGGGACTAATTTTTTATCACCTATTGTTCGTAATAAAAAATCGCCAAAGCTTGCTATGATATCAGTTATTGTAGGAGCTGGGTTAAATATTATTCTTGATTATATATTTGTTTTTCCTATGAATATGGGAATGTTTGGAGCAGCATTAGCAACAGCTATAGGAAGCTTAACTACAACCTTAGTTCTTTTAATTCACTTTATAAAAAGGAAAAATAGAATAAAAATATCATTTAAAGAAGTATCTTTTAGTATGATAAAAAAGGTAGTAGGATGTGGTATTTCTACTTTTTTGATGGAAGTTGCAAGTGGATTTGTAATATTTATATTTAATATTCAAATTATAAAATACATAGGTGATATAGGTATAGTAGTTTATGGTATTATATCAAATTGTATTATAGTAGGAATGGCATTATTTAATGGTGTTGCCCAAGCAAGTCAACCTATTATAGCAACAAATTATGGAGCAAAAGAAAAATGTCGTGTGAAAAAAGTATTTGAATATGCAATGAAAACAACTATTTTACTAGGCTTTTTATTATTTAGTATAGTGTTTATATTTACTAAAGAAGTTATTTGTATATTTGTAAAGGCAGATTATCGAATAATTAATATGGGAGTTCCAGCAGTGAGAATGTATTTAAGTTCATTTTGTATTATGAATATAAATGTACTGTTTGCAAATTATTTTCAATCTACAGAAAGAGAAAAAATATCCATAATAATATCTATAACAAGAGGATTTTTACTTAATGTAATACTTGTTCTAAGTTTACCAACTATATTAGGTGGATTAAGTTTGTGGGTTATAGTACCTTTAACAGAGATTATAAGTCTTCTAGGAATAATATTATATATTAAAAAATATTACTATAAAAGTAATGAGAATATTAAATGTAATAATTTTGAATTAACAAATGAAATAGAATATAAAAATATTCAATAATATGGTAATCTAATTAAGAAGAATATTTAAAAGAAAGGAGGGATAACATGAAAAAAATTATAACAATAATTACCATATTATATGTAGGATTTATAGGATATAACAATTTTTCTTTTGATAAAAGTATGGAAGATGGAAAAGAAGCTATTATAAATAAAGAGTATAGAGAAGCAAAAAATTTATTTGAAAAAGCTGTAGAAAAAAAGTCTGATAGTAGAGAGGCTTTAGCATTGTATAGACAAACAGATAAATTAATCGAAATAATTAATCTTGAAAAAGAAAATAATCTAGATGAAGCAATTAACCTTTGTAAAAATATTAATAATATAGGTAGTGAAGATAAATTAATACAAAATATTGTTAATAATTTAAAAGAAGAATATGTTACTAAAATAGAAGAAAATGATGAATATGAAATAAACTTAAATTCAAAAATTTCTGAAGGAAAAACTTTGCTAGAGAATTTTGATTATAACAATGCAAAAACTATTTTTGAAAATATAATAGACGAAATAAAAGATACAGAAGAATATTATGTACAACTAGCTGAAGTACAACAATTATTATCTCTTTGTAAATAAAATCAAAATTTATGATAAAATAAGTATAATAATATGAAAAAATAATAATTTAAAAATATCATGGGGAAATCTCATGATATTTTTTGTTGTAATAAATATCAATTATTAAGATGAAAATATAAATCATAATAAAATAAGAAAAAGGTGATAATATGGAAATTGATAAACTGAGTGAAATACTTAGAAGTTATACAGATAAAATAAAGTATAATAGCGGATTTGCATCATTTAAAAGAAATTATGTTAGCAATGATTATGTGAATGTTAAAGGAAATGAGGCGACCTTTTACGGAACTGTATTTGATGAACATCACAGAAAAAGTTATACTTCTATGATAAGCATAAATACATACGCAAGAACTATATCCAATGTAAGCTGTGATTGTCAAAATGTATTTAATAATAAGGGGCCTGTTGTTTGTCCTCATATAGTAGCAACAGTTCTTACAGGAATAAAAAAACTTAGAGATAAAACAAAAGAAGAGTTTTCTGAAGGTGATATAGTACTAAATCCATCTATAACCTTTGATATTAGTCAATCTAGAAATGGAAACTTAGGTGGAAATTTAAATATAGAGGGCGTAGATAAATTAGAATATGCCAATATATTTCAATCATATAAAGATAATTATAAATACCACCTTATGACAGATGGTAGTTATATAGATTTGAAGGATAATGATTTACAAAAAATATTTCAATTAATTGATGTGCTTGGTATATATGGTGATTTAACGAAGATTAAAATACCTGATAGTAAATCCGCATTTTTAGAGAAACTTTTAGAAGATGAACCCCTTGATTTTATTAGTGGGAAAAAATATGTTGATAATGTAATAAAAAAATATGATAAGTTAAATAAAAATATAAAAGTTCCAGAAAATTTAAATGCAAATCTTAGAAATTATCAAGTAGATGGATTTGAATTTTTTAATGCTTTAGCAAATTATAAATTTGGTGGAATATTAGCTGATGAAATGGGGCTTGGTAAAACTATTCAAACTATAGCATTTTTACTTTCTCAAAATAATAAAAAAAGTATAGTTGTAACTCCCACATCTTTAATTTTTAATTGGAAAAGTGAATTTGAAAAGTTTGCACCAGATATTAAACTGGCAGTTGCTTATGGTAGTAAATCACATAGACAAAATATACTGGAAAATTATAAAGAATATGATGTGATTTTAACTAGTTATGGTACTTTTAAAAATGATATTGAAAAATACAATGAGTTGAATTTTGATTATTGTGTAATTGATGAAGCACAAAATATAAAAAATCCAGATTCACTTATTACTAAAGCTATAAAAACTATTAATGCAGATGTTAGATTTGCTTTAAGTGGAACACCTGTTGAAAACAATCTTACGGAACTTTGGTCCATATTTGATTTTATAATGCCAGGCTATTTGTATAATAAAAATAAATTTGAAAAAATATTTGTTAATAACGATAAAAATTATAATCATTTAAAAAACTTAATTAAACCTTTTATGCTTAGAAGAACAAAAAAAGAAGTAATAGATGAATTGCCAGAGAAAATAGAGCAAAAATTTTATGTGGAGATGGAAAAAGAGCACAAGAGAGCATATAAGAGTTTTGTTAATTTAATAAAAAGAAGAATTTTAGAGAATGACGAAGATAATATGACTGTATTTTCTTATTTAACTAAACTAAGACAGCTTAGCATTGCACCAGAGATAATAGTAAAAAACTATAAAGGTAAAAATTCGAAATTAGAGATATTAATGAATATAATAAATTCACAAAAAGATAGAAAAATTTTAGTTTTTTCACAATTTACAAAAGTACTCAAGCTAATTGAAGATAGGCTAAAAGAAGAAAATATAAATTACTCTTATTTAGATGGCAAAACAGAAGCTAAAGAAAGAATAAAACTTGTGGATGATTTCAATAAAAGCAATGATAAAAAGGTATTTTTAATATCATTAAAAGCAGGAGGTACAGGACTTAATTTGACAAGTGCATCTATGGTAATTCATTTTGATCCTTGGTTTAATCCAGCAGTGGAAAATCAAGCTAGTGATAGAGCACACAGAATGGGTCAAAAAAATGTAGTGGATGTTATAAAGCTTATATCTAAAGATACAGTAGAAGAAAAAGTTATAGCAATGCAAGAGAGTAAAAAAGAATTAATAGAAGATATAATCAATTCCAATTTAGAAAATTCTACATCATTAAAAAAACTATCCAGAGAAGATATTATTGACTTGTTTGAAAATATGGATTAAAGAAAGTTATCTTATTTATTAATTTAATAATATAGAAATTTTAATGACTTATCAACTAAATATCATTATGTATCAAACAAAAAATTAAAACATACAATGATTAATAAAAGAGAAATTTAATTTTTATAGGGGGATAAGATACTATGATAATTAGAAATGATATGAATATATCTTATGTAAGAGTATTGAATGCTTCACCAGATGCACCAGCTGTAGATATTTATATAAATGGAGGTCTTATTTTTAAAAATATAAAGTTTAAGGATTTTACAGAATATGTTCAACTTTCAATGGGTCAATATAAAATGGAAGTTTATCCCGTTGGACAAATGGATAAACCTGTCCTTGCACAAAATATTCAAGTTCCTGAAAAACAAGTTATTACTATTGCAGCAGCAGGTAATTTTGAAGACCTTCAATTAATTCCATATATAGAAGGAAATGCTGATGGTTTAGCAATGAATCAAAGTAGAGTAAGGGTTATTCATTTATCACCAGATGCGCCAGAAGTAGATGTACTTATAAATGGTCAAATAGCCTTTGATAATGTAGGATTTATGGATGCGACAGATTATATTCAAGTAGCATCGGGAACTTATAATATAGTTGTAAATTTAGCAGGAACAAATGATACAGTATTAACTTTTTCACCACAACTAAATAGTCAAAAAGTATATACTATTTATGTAGTTGGCAATCCACCAAACTTGTCAGAAATACAATCATTAGATGGTAGTACTTTTGTAAGATTTTAATATAAGGATAGAGGTTGAAAATTTGACCTCTATTTTTATATTGTATATTTCATAAATTAAATTACTATAAGATGAATAATAAGATATATTAATTGAAATATATACTAAATATGATTACAATTACAATATAATTAGAAAAGTAATAGATGTTCTTAAAAGGGGGCAAAAAGTATGAGACAGTATGAAATATTTACAGATGCTACATGTGATTTACCACAAGAAGTGATAAATGATATGGGTATTAATGTTATTCCTATGGATTTTGAAATGGATGGAAAAGTATATTCTCATTTCCCAGATGAAAGACAATTGAATATAAAGACTTTTTATGAATTATCACAAAAAGGTATAATGTCAACTACTACTCAAATTACTCCAGCTAGATTTATAGAATACTTTATACCAACCTTAGATGATGGTAAAGATATTTTATATATTTGTTTCTCGTCTGGCTTAAGTGGTACATATGGATCTTCAAAAATTGCAATACAACATTTAAAAGAAGATTATCCAGATAGAAAGATAATATCAGTTGACTCTTTATGTGCATCTTCAGGAGAAGGTCTTTTAGTTTATTTAGCAGCTAAAGAAAAGAGAAAAGGTAAAACTTTAGAAGAATTATCTAGATGGGTAGAGGAAAATAGATTAAATATATGTCATTGGTATAAAGTTGATGATTTATTTCATTTAAAGAGAGGTGGTAGAATTAGTTCTGTTGCAGCAACATTTGGAACAGCACTAAATATAAAACCATTACTTAATATGGATGATACAGGCAAATTACAATTAGTTGAAAAGCTTAGGGGAACAAAAACTTGTGAACGTCATATGATAAATAAACTTAAGGAAAATTATTTGCCAGATAAATATGATACAATAATAATTTCTCATGCGGATTGCCAAGAAGAAGCTTTAGCATTGGAAAAAATATTGAAAAAAGAATGTAAAGTAGGAGAAATAATACATTCTAAAATAGGGCCTGTAATAGGTGCACATAGTGGAAAAGGAACTTTATTAATTAATTTTTATGGAAAGCAAAGAGGATAAAATAAAAAACTATTTTCATGTTACTTATTATGAAAATAGTTTTTGTTTGTAACAAAATTCTAAATGGAAAAGTATTATATATAGAGGGGAAATTTAATCCTTCATGGTGGTGATATACATGAAATCTTGTAGAATCCAAGCGTTAATTGAAGAATTGATAATTGACTGGGATAAATTAAATTTAGCGGCAAAATTATTAGTATATATTGGTTTCTTTTTGATATTTTCCACAGTATTTATTTCTATTTATAAATCAAAGAATGTTGATTTATATGAAACTATTGAAGTGATTTTTAGAACAGCTCTTGCCTCTGTATTTGGATTTTTATTGAGTTCAAATATAAAAAACTCTTCTGAAAAAAATTCTCAAAAAAATAAAGAAAAACTTTTAGAAAAGATGACTATTAGTATGGATAAAGAAGAAGCTATAACTAAGGAATGTCAAATAAAAAAAGAAACAGATTATTATTATTATGGAGAAGGAAATACTGTTCAAGTAATGGTAGCTTTATTAATTTCAGTTATATCAGCTTTAATAATGTTAGGATTATACATTTTTGGATTTACAAATAATGGTGTAATGTTAAGTCAGTTTAGAGATTTAATGTGTACATCTATAGGTTTTTTACTGGGTGAAGCTAAAATAAAATCTAAGAATTAATATTGAACTGCACCCTTTGTGTGGAACAATATAAAACAACCTAGGCTACCTTTTTCTTGTATTTTACAGGAGA
>ERZ827363.260-NODE-260-length-57104-cov-13.061684_pt1 | contig 57104 bp, 74 predicted proteins | sample MGYA00519776_ERZ827363 | MGnify/ENA primary metagenome ERZ827363 (study PRJEB31778, sample SAMEA3449288) | human gut metagenome | biome: human gut; feature: human-associated habitat; material: faeces | place: United Kingdom | collected 2010/2012 ... | reverse complement strand
CAATCTCATGTCATTCGTCCCTCATCGGACTGTCTAATACATTGTAGCCAATCCAGACCCGACCGCGACCGGGTCCGGCGCGAATGGGGCATCGACCCGCAGGACACGGCCCGCATGGCGGACGACCCGGAATGGGCGCGGAAGCGCCTCTGGCGCCGGCGCGGCGGCGAGTGCATCCGCGGCCCCAGGCACCACCGCCCCGCGCCGGGCGACCTGGAACGCCTCGAGTCCATCGCCGCCGACCATGGCGATCCGACGGGCAAAGGGCATCCCGACCCGCCGCTGGTGCCGGCCCGGTATCTTCCGGGCGTGCGGGGGAGGCTCTGGGAGCGCCGCCGTCTGGCCCGTTTGAAACGCTCCCGGCCGGACGATGGAGCCTACGGCCACGACGGCCCGCGCGAATGGCATCCGCGCATCGTCGGCCGGTTTCTGCCGGAGGAGGAGATGGCGGAGCGGGTCCACAGGGCCGCTCCCGCCATCGGCGTCGGCGTGCTCATGGGGCGCATGCCGTCGTGAACGTGTACGCCAAGGCCCGCCGGAGCGCCGGACTGACGCAGAGACAGGCCGCGCGGGCGCTCGGCCTGTCCGTCTCCCTGCTGGGGCGCTACGAACGCGACGAGTCATGTCCGAATCGGCGGATGGTCGAGAGCATGGCGCTCCTGTACGGCGTGCCGGCCGGACGTCTGGGCGCCCCGCGCCCCCGTCCGGCCGGGATCGACCGCCATACCTGGCCGGGCGCCACGGGGCGGCTCCACCCGTCCGACGCCCTGATGGCCGAATGGCTCGTCCTGTCCGGCGCGTGGGACACGTTCGGCGCGGACGAGTGCGCCGCCATGCTCGAAGGGAGAGACGGCCGGTCCGTCGCCGCGTACGCCTACATGGGGCGCGTCCGGCTGGAATGCGCGACGCCGGCGAGAAGGCTGTCCCTCGCGGTGCCGGGAACGCACGCCAACGGAGTTTGGATACCAGGAAAAGGAAAGGAATCACAATGACCGAGAATGCCGAAGCGCTCAGGCTGCGCATGGTGGAGCCCCTGGATATGGACGAGGCGGCCCGGACGCTGGCGCGGGCCGGACTGCTGGTTCCGCTGACGGACTGGAGCGCCAGGGAGCGGCGGTTCGACCTCCACCCGTGGTGGCTGGGCATCCTGACGGCGTTGCTCGTCCCCGTGGGTGTCGCCGGGTATGCCTCGTCTCCGGGCACGTCGGTGTCGATGCCGGTCGCGGTGGGGGTCTGTGTGGCGGCCTTCGTCCTTGGCGTCGCGCTGGAGGCGTGGATCGTCGCACATCATCCGCCGGTCCCGGAAACGCCCGCCCAGGTGCTTTCCGACGTCTTCGGCGTCGACGCCGCGCTCAGGGACGGCGCGCGCCCGTTCCATAGGGAAGGCTTCTCCTGTCTGGTGGTCCGGGACGGCGACGGCCTCGCCCAGGCCACGCTGTTCGTCCGCCACATCACGGCTCCTGACGGCCAGCGGACCGCGTGCGTCGCCCTGTTCGGCGCGGACGGCCTGCCGGTCGAACCGAAGGTGGACCGGTACTGACGCCTCCCTGGGACGCATGCCATTCTCCAGACGGCTTCCCGCCGCCTAAAGAAGACAGTACGACCCGAAACGGGAGGAACATGATTTCGGACAACATCAGGGGGACGGCGGCCGTGGCCGCATTGGCGTCGCTCGCCATGCTCGCATCGGCGGGCGTTGCGAGCGCCGCCGTCATCGGCACGCCGACCATCATCGACAGGGGCACCACATTCGTCAACGACGAGACCGTGGACCTGCTGGGCGGCGACTTGGGTGAGGCGGCGAACTTCGGTCTCGTCGGCTTCGACTCCATCCGGCTGAACGCCCACACGAACGGCAACATCGCCACCGAACACGCCTACATCGGAGCAGCCTTCGGCAATCACGCGGCCGGCGTGGACGAGCCGGAGGTCAGCTATCTGGGCAAGGTCGACGGCAGCATTAACGTGAGCCTGCCCGCCGATTCCAAGATTGCGTTCGGACAGTCAAACACCATTGGTCAGACCGACAATGGCGACAGTTGGACGGTGAACGGCAACAAACTGGAAATGCAGACCGGCGGAAGCCTGCCGAAGTCCGAGCGCGTGCTCAAGGACTCCGGAACCGTCAAGTACCTCGACCTGAAGGCCATAGAGAAGAGCATGACGGCGCTGTCCGCCAAGTGGGCCAAGGCCGCGCCGGCGAACGCGTCATACGACTTCTCCGACATGAACCGTCGCCACATCACGGCCGACGGCGACGAGGCCCACCTCGACATCGACGCCACGGAATTGCAGGGCAACCGCGTCACCGCCACGCTGGGTGACAACACCCGGCTCGTCGTGGACGTCGACGCCAAGGGCGCCGACACCGTCACCCTGCCCCAGTTGGATGTGGACGGCATCAACCACGCGGAATACGCGTATTGGACCGACAAGTGCGTCATCTACAATCTGACCGACTCCAAGTCCCGCGACGGCCAGTACCACGGCCGCGTCGGCACGGCGGGCGCCACGTCGTCCGTCATCCTCGCGCCGAAGGCCGATGTGGACGCCTCGCAGAACGTCGAGGGGCAGATCATCGCCAAGACCGTGACCATCGGCGGTGAGTTCCACCGCAACAGCGTCAACGTGCCCGCCACCCGCTATGTGGAGGTGAGGCTGGACGGCCAGGACAAGACCGAGACCACGCCGTTCACGGCGCCCCAGCCCGCCAAGGACCATTACCGGTTCGTCGTCTGGACCACCAATCCGGACGGCACCGGCGACTCCTACAAGCCGGGCGACACCGTGTCCGACGTGCCGAAGGGCACCGTCTTATACCCGCAATGGGAGGCCAAGCATGTGCTCCGCTATGACGTGAACGGCGGCGACGGCGAGTACGAGGACTCCGACCTGCCGGCCGACGTGACCGACGGGACCCCCACCCGCGAGGGCTACGAATTCGACGGCTGGACCATCAACGGCGCTAAGGTCGGTTCCGGCGACTCCGTCGGGGACGACGGCTCCGATGTGACCGCGGTCGCCCAATGGACCCCGGTCAGGCAGGACGTGACCCCGACGAAGCCGGAGGCTCCGAAGGACGACAAGACCGACACCCCGTCGAAGGGCGACAGTTCCGGTAAGGCCGACACGGACAAGCCGTCCGACACCGACACGCCATCCAAGGATGACGGCAAGGATGACAACGGCTCTGATGCTCCGAAGGGCGACAAGACCGACACGGACAAGCCGTCGAAGGACGATAGCGACGGTTCCAACGGCTCCGGCAGGACGGACATGGACAAGCCATCCGGCACTGACATGTCATCCAAGAATGACGACAAGACCAATACGGACAAGCCGTCCGACACCGACACGCCATCCAAGAATAATAACAAGACCGACACCAATACGCCGAAGGGCGATGCGGACAAGGGCGGACTCGCCTCCACCGGCGTCGCGGTGGCGGTCGTCGCCGTGGTTGCGGCGGTGCTTGCTGTGGGAGCCATCGCGCTCGCCATCCTCGGCAAGCGCAAGTAGGCGCCGTTCCACTCAAGGAAGGCCCCGGCCGTTCCCCGTTGGGGATATGGCCGGGGCCTTCCCGTCTTCCGGCTGGGACGCATGCCCACTGAAGGAAAGGAGCCGACATGGATTTCGGACTGGACAGATGGAACCCCTACGAGCTGACGGCGCCGGACGGCTGGGAGGCTGATTTGGACGCGGGCGGCATGGAGGACGAATGGATGCGCCGGTGCGGCGTGTTCGACGTGTACGGCGTGGGGGACCGCGACGGACTGGCCATCGCGCGTCTCTATTGGCGATGGGTGGCGCGCGGCCGGCTGGGCGGCCCCGTCCATGTGGAGCTGCGCGTCTATCTCCTCGGCGACGAGGATGGGCGTTTCGACCTGCGGCTGACCGACAAGGAGCGGGCTACGCTCGACGCGGACATCCGCGATTGGCTGACGGCCGACGGCGTGATCGACGCGTCCGGCAACGTCATCGGGGGCGATTGGCTGTGAGCCGGGCCCGTCACAGGCGCCGGCCGGACCTGTGGGGTTCCGCCGACGCGGCGCTGACCGACCTGATGTTGTTATCGGCCGCCGCCTGCCCGTTCTCACCCGCGTTCCTCGCGGGCGCGGCCGTCTGCGGCGTGCTGGCGGCCGTCTGCGGGTCCGTCTCCCTCAGGCGCCTGCGCCGCCAGGCGGAGTAGCTGATGCCATGCTCGGCCTTGAACCTGGCCTGCCAGCGGCGGGCGGCCTCGCGGCGTTCCTCGCGGTGCGAGGCCGCGTACGCCTTGTCATACCGGCGCATCTCCTCTTCGTTCGCCTCGCGCCAGGCCCTGTTGCGCCGATCGATGCGCTCCTTGTTCGCCTGGTAATAGGCCGCGTCGGCCGCCTTGCGTCTGGCGCGGCGCTCGTCCTCGACCAGGTGCAGGCGTTCGGGATGCGGTTCGCGGGCTTGGGCGACCATAGCCCAATCGATGCCGTCGGATGAAGGCTTCATGCCTGGCCGTATGCGTCGCGGTCGGGACGCATGGAACGGAGCGAAGGAACGGAAAGGAGCCGATGATGACCGAGAGCATCGAATGGGGCGCGTGCCCCGTATGCGGAGGCCGGGTGGCCGGGGAGGTCGACAGTTGGGAATGCAACGGCCGACTGCATGTCAAACAGTCTTACGACAATCCCCCCACCTGCGAAAACGGCTGTCCCCTTGAGGGCTTCGCGCCCCGTATCGATCTTGTCGCCGAATGCGGCGACGGGGAGTCCGACAAGGAGACCGCGGAAAGGGCCGCCAAAAAGGAGTGGTCCCGCATGTGCGGCATCGCCACGCGCGTGGACCCGTGCGTCTGCGGCGGCACGCCGGTGCTGAAGCCGGAGGAGTGCAGGCTCGAATGCCCGGACTGCGGACGGATGACAAGGCCGACGCCTTCCTTGGTGCAGGCCATCGCGGCTTGGAATGACCGCATGGCCGGCCTGCGGAAGCGGGATGCCGAACGCGCGGGCATGGGGCTTCTCGCCAAAGGCGTCGGTCTGGGCGTCGTGTCCACGCCGCGCCTGCTGCCGGGGGAGGAGCTCGCCTCTTGCGACAGTGAGAGGCTGCTGGGGGTCTGGGAGGAGAACGGGCGTTACCGCGAGCGCGAGGTGGCGCGGCCGTTCCCATACACCGACCATGCCTCGCTGTTCGACCTGACCGGCGTACGCGTCCATCGCTGGACGCTGGCGGACGGCACCGTCGTCACCAGCCCGGACGGGTGGACGGAGCCTGAGCACGGGGAAGTCTCGCAGACCATCCGGACCCTGACGGGACATCACCTCGTGATTCCGAATTCCGCCGTCCTGTATGTGGCCGACTGATTTCCAGTGTGTCCGGGACGCATGGGGCGGATATTGACATCACATGGGTTGAAAGGCTGGATTGATATGGGAGTGTTGGCTGGAATCAAGAAGGCTCTCGAATACGAGGGCGACTGGACGCGACTGGAGGGCGGCGTGCTGGAATGCGGTCTGCGCGACCAGTTCGACGGCGAACAGACCGGCCTCGCCCGCATCATCGTGGACGACGGCAAGGTTTCCGTCGCCGCATGGTCGGACAATCCGCACGAATACAAGACCATGCCCGAGCCGGATTGGACGCACGAATACGATCCGGCCGACCCGGAGGCCATCGCGGAGGACATCTGGTACAGGTGCCCGTTCTGCGGACAGGCGCCGAACAAGTGTCGGTGCGAAGAGGAACGTTGCAGTGAGTGCGGCGCATTTCTGGACGATGCATACGAGGGCGATCCTGGGTATTGCCCCAACTGCCATTAGAGGAGAGCCGGAGGGCGTCATGCGATACGACATCAGGCATTTCCGCCGCCCCGTCTGCGCCTTTCCGGGCTGCGGGAACGAATACGACGGGGACGAGGCCGAGTGGTGGTCGGACCCGTACTGGGCCTTCGACCAGGCGTGGGAGGACGACTGGCTGGTGCTGGACGGCCGGCACGACGAGCCGGTCTGCTTCTGCCCGGAGCATCTGCTCCACGGCGGGGACGGCAGGCCGGTGTGCTACGACCCGGAGAAGCGTGTTCCGGCCACGCCGGAGCTGAGGGCGTTCTACGACGACTTGAACGCCGTGGACTTCATGCCGTTGCCGAAGCCCGGATGCGAGCCCCAAGCGCTGCACGCCCTGCTCCATTCGGGGCTCGTCACGGCCGACCATCCCTTCCTGCTTCCCATCTGCGAGTATCCGCATTGCGGCGCCGTGTTCGCCGACGGGCCGTTCAGCGCCATGTGGTACCCGGACGAGGACGCGGCCGAGACGGCGGTGCATGACTTGCGACACTGGGCGATGTTCAAGGGCGACGACGGCGAATGCCACGCCTTCTGCCCGCTCCACGTCCTGCACGACGGGGACGGCAGGCCGGTGCCGGTCGGGCGCACGGTATTGCCGCCCGCGCTGGCGGAGCGCCGCACCGACCCGCGGCTGCCGGCCGTGAGGCCCTCCTGCGCCGACGACGTACTGGACGTACTAAGAAAAGGATAAGCCCATGATATACACGGACAACAAAGGCCGGACGCTGGATGTCACGGTCTGGGATGGCAGTGACGTGACGGAGGACGTGCTGGGCGCGCCCCGCACGGGCGCGGACCTCGACCTGCTGGTCGAGACGGCAAGGAACTACGCCTACGGCCGCGGCGGCTTCGACCTTCCAGAGGCGGAGGTGCGGGCCGACTGGACCCTGACGGGACCGGACGCGGGCGCGATATTCGGACAGGCGTGGAGCTCCGACCTGTACGACTACTGTACGGGATGCGGCGTCCTGCTCAATGAGGACTGCGAAAGCGCGGTCCCGGGCTGGTGCGTCTGGTGCGCGGGGGAGGAATAGCCGTGGACGCGGACGAATACGCGGCGCTCGGCGGCCGGCTCGACCTGAGGCAGGTGTGCGGCTGGTACGAGCGGATGGAGTCCATCGAGATCGACGAGGACTTCCTGTGCTTCACCGATCTGTACGCGCCCGCCTCACGGCTCGTCCCATCGGACTGGACGGTCGTGGACCTGGGTGGATATGTGGGCGTGCAGGCGGGGCTGTTCAAGGGGCGGTATGTGGACGTGGACTGCTACGACCTTATGGGCGACGACCTCTACCTGCCGCCACGCCGCTATCGGGCATCGAACGCCTCGCACGTGGTCTCGGACATCATGGCATGGCTCGGCGCGAACCCCCGGCTCCCGCGCCGGACGCTGCTGCTCATGTCCGGCGTGCCGGGCTACGCGCCGATACTCCACGAGCTCCACAGGCGTGGCGGCGACTGGGCGTTCTGGTATCCGGGAACGCGTGCGGTCGGACACGGCGGGCTGGGCGGGCGTATCGCCGCCGCCGTGGGCGAATGAAACTAAAGGAGGAACATGGCAATGCTGAATCTCAAGGAACTCATCGACATGGGCTGCGCCCATACCATGGTCGACTCGGACGGGTGGATGCACCCGTGCGGCAGGCCCATCGTGGCGATACGCCATTGGCCCGATTATGGCGACGGGGACGGTTACAGCGGCGTCTGCCAACAGCACGCCCGACAGGCTGGAGCCGAACTTGCCCCGTTGAAAAACGTTCCCAATCCGCCGCAACTGCCGTTCCACCTCACTTACGTGGACACGGATGACGACGACCCGTCCGACCAACCGCAGGTGGGCGACTACGGCTGGGCCGTCCGGAAGAATGCGCGCGGACAGGAGGAAATCCCCTTCCATATCGAACGGGAGGAGCACACCGGACTGCCGGTCGCCGTCCTGAACGAAGCCCTGTACGCGAAACCGAAGGATGACATCGAGGACGGGCGGTATGTGAGCCTGCTCCAACTGCATCTCGATGGCTTCGAGCTGAGCCGGACGGGGCGGAAGGGAAACGGGTGATCGGAGAGGGTGAAAACATGCCCCGTACCTATAAAACCGTCCGCGCCGTCTCATCGCGTGCGGACCCGACTGGAACGATTGGCACGTCCATCAGCGACGTCGGCACTGGTTCGACTGAGCCCGTTCCGGGACGCATGGCTCCGGTGGAACCGAAAAAAGGAATAGGAGCCGATCATGGAAGACATCAATCTGTACGATTTGGCATTCGCATTCACCCGGCATCCGGAGGTCACGGACGCGAACGTCGCCACCGGCATGTGCCCGGACGACACCGTGCTCGTCGAGTTCACGAACGGACAGGTGGCTGTGTTCAACGTGCAGGACGGGTATCCGGCCGTCGTACTGGGCACGCTATATGCGGACGCCGACGGCATCAGGGAGCATGACCCGCTGGAGTCCATCCACCACGACTTCGAAGGCGAGGGCGATTACGGCGACGGCGTGGGCGACCTCATCGCCCAGTGCACCGGAGGAGTGACCACCATGGACACCGTGGAATTCGTCAAGGACCGCAAGTGGCCGAACACCGACAGCCGGATCCTCGAAATCCCAGTCGTCGGGCTCGGCAACGTCGCCGTGCAGGACTGGTCCATGCTGGACGACGTCCGGTTCGCCGGATACCTGCTCCCCGAACCACTGCGGAACCGTTACTTCGGTTTGCTCGAACAGGACGACGACCCGCCCGAGGCCGCTTGGGACGCGTTCATGGACGACCTGTGGGAGGCCGTCTACGCCATGGGGCCGGAGGAGCAGGCCGACTGGTTTAGAGAAATCCACGACCCCGCCACCATCCGCGCCCGTTACTGGGTCCACGATGGCATCGAATATCTGGACGCCGCACACACCATGCCGAGGAATGAGTGATGAACGGGCTGAAGCTCTACGACCGGCTAAAACCGCTCCGTGACGCGGACGCCGACGACATCAGGGAGCATGACCCGCTGGAGTCCATCCACCACGACTTCGAGGGCGAGGGCGATTACGGCGACGGCGTGGACGACCTCATCGCCCAGTGTGCCGAGGCTCAGGGGAGATGAACGCCATGAATGCCGACACCATACGTTTCGTGCGAGACCGACCGTGGTATCCGCTGGACGAGACCCACGTGTACGAGATTCCCGTGACGAGGCTGGCAGCGATATGCGTGGACTGCTGGTTGACGCTGGCAGACGCGCGATTCTCCGGCGACGTGCTCCCCGGCGAGAGACTGCGTGAACGCTACTTCAGCCTGATTGACCGCGATGACACCACGCCGGAGGAATGGGGCAAATTCATGGACACCCTGTGGAACGTCGTGGACGCCATGGACTTGGGGCAACAGGCCGACTGGTTCGTGGAGCTGAACGACCCTGTGACCATCAAAGGCTATTACTGGTTGCACGACGGCATCGAATATCTGGACGCCGCGCACACCATGCCGAGGGACGAGCAATGAACGGACTGGAGCTTTGCGACCGGCTGAGGCTGCTCCGTGACGCGGCTGCCGACCGAAAGATGAAGACGTGCCCCGCGCTTCAGCGCTGGGGGTTGGCCCGGGACGCATAGGACCTTGGTGGAAGGAGGTGGTCCACGATGAGCCAGAAGGTCCGCATTAATGGTGTCAGGCACAGTGGCGCGAGCGTCTTTCTCGGCGTGGACCACTGCGGCAATCCCTGTTGGACCAGGAACCCCGAGCGCGTCATGGTATGGCTGTGTGATGGGTGGCGTACCAGATTCAACCAGCGGCGCGAGCAGAGGACGCGCAGCATACCCGTCAAAAACGAGGCCGGTGACATCATCGACTGGATCAAGGAGCCCTTGGGCGGCCCGGATGTGCCCGGGCTGCTCTCGGACAGGGAGGCCCGACTTCAATGCTCGTGGATGACCGCCGTGCCATCGTCGATACTGGCGACCACCAATAGGGTCGAGGGTACCGAGTGGTTCACCGGACTCAAACGCAAAAAGACGGCCGGAGGCCGCGTCCCCGGCTTCAAGTCACGCCATCGCGGCCTGGGCTTCGTCTGCTGGTACCATCCCAGCGGCAATTCCTATAATGCCGTGTTCCATAAGACCGGCCGCAGAAGCGGCGTGGTCGTCATCACCGGCATGAACCCGACAAGGTGGGTCAAGCCCGGCGAGAAGGCGCACTGGCGCATCGCCATCCATGTGCGGGTGGGCCAGTCAATACGGCCGTATACCAGCATTCATGTGGACTGGACCCATAAGAGCCTTGTGTTCACCGACATGCCTTTGCCATTGCCAAGAGTGGGCAACGGTATGGTCGGTTTGGACCGTGGGTGCGCGCATGCCCTGGCCTCGTCCGACGGAACCTTCATGGACATGCCGAAGCCATCGAAAGCCGAACTAAAGCGGTTGAAATACCTCCAGCGCCGAATGACCCGGCAGGACCGCGTCAACGAGGCGAGGGGCGGCAGGACCGCCAAGTTCGCCTCCAAGCGCAGGCAGAAGACCTTAAGCCAATTCAACGCCCTGCAGGGTCGCATCGTCCGCCGTCGGAATGACTGGATCGAGAAGACCACGACAAGGCTCGCCCAGGAGAACATTCTCGTCGCCATGGAGGACCTTGATGTTCGCGCCATGACGAGAAAGCCGAAGCCGAAGCCAGATCCGGCGAAGCCGGGCCAATACCTCCACAATGGCGCGAAGGCCAAGGCCGGGCTCGACCGGTCGATACTGAGCAACTGTTGGGGCCGTGTGATGATACGGCTTCAGGACAAGATGGACGCCAACGGCGGCCGTCTTGTCATCGTCCCCGCCGCCTATACCAGCCAGACCTGCCACAAGTGCGGGCATGTCGCCAAGGAGAACCGTGAGAGCCAAGCGGTCTTCCACTGCGTCAAGTGCGGGTACGAGGCGAACGCGGACGTCAACGCGGCTGAAAACATTCTCAGTCGTGCTTTAAGCCAAACGGGCGGGGGCACCGCCTCGGACGTGGAGGAGCCGCGATGGCGAACCGATGAAGCGTCAACCCCCTCATTTCCGCAGGCCGGAAGTTCCTTTGGAGTCCGTTCTGTGAAGGGAATCCCCCGGCTTTAGCCATGGGGAGGATGTCAAAACGCCTACATGCTGGGCGACGAACGCGAGCGCGGGATGTATGACGGCTACGGCGCGGTCATGCGCCGGTGCCTCGAACTGCCCGAAGCGGACGTGGAGGACTGGATATACGGCTTCACCCACGCCATCTGGGAGTCGGGGGATGCGGACACGGAATACGCGCGGGACCGCGGGGCCGCGATGGATTGCGTCATCTGGTCCCTGGGCCCGACCGGGCGCGAACCGCGCGAGGCCATCGAAAAACGCCTGGGAGGGGAATAGGGGCATGGAAGTCGTCAAGTGGATTTTCGTCGTGGCCGCATTGGTAGGCATGGCGCTCGGATTAGTCGAACTGGCGACGGAGAAACCCGATGCCGCCACCGATTCCGACCGGTTGCCGGATGAACTGGCGGGCACCTGGGAGCGGAGGACCCCGGATGGCCGGATGGAGGCGACCATCGCCGACGGCGCCATCGAAGTCGTCCGGGTGTCCGGGGACTCGCGGGAGGTCTGCTGGAGGGGCGTCTACGAGGCGAAGGGCCGGAAATGGGTGGTCCGCGAGGCTCCGAAGGAGTCCCATACATGGGTTGACGACACGACGCAGATCATCCTCTCCATGCCGTGCATACCATGAGGACTTCCCGAGCGTGGGACGCATGACAGGCGAACGGAAAGGAGCCGGAGATGGAACACAACGACATCGACTTCCGAAAGGCCGTAAGGCCGATGGAGGAGGCCAGGGACAGGCTTGACGAGGCGTCGGGGATACTGGGCGCCCTCGATAGCGGCGACATGAGCGGCAGGAACACCATCGCGGACAAGGCCTGGTCCATCGACCGGGACATCGGCGACGTAAAGGCCATCGCCAAGCATATGGGGGCGGAGATATGACGGACAGGCTCATCGCCATCGATCTGGACAACACGTTCGCGGACTACACCACCGCATTCGCCGACTGCCTGGCCCAGATGGGCAGGCCCGTCAGGGGCGGCGACCCGACGTCCTACGACTTCGGCTGCGACGGCTGGTTCGGGGAGGGCAACGGCGACGTGTTCCCCGAATTCCATTCGCGGGCCGTCATGCTCGGCCTGTACCTGCGCGAGCGCCCGTACCCGCACGCGAGGCGCGCCGTCGATGCGCTGACGTTCGACCATCCGGCATGGCATGTGGCGTTCGTCACCAGCCGCCGCGACGACGGCGACGACACGGCCCGCTGGATGCTCGGGCTCGGCATCGACATGAGCCTCGAATTCGACTACGCCAACCAATGCCTCGACCGCATGGACCCGACCGGCATGGAATTGGGCCGGGCCGTCTCCGAACGCGCCCGCTCCGGGCGCTGGAGCATGGGCCTGCTGTCCGAGCCCAACGGCGTCGGCTGGTGCCATCTGCCCGACAAGGAGAGCCTTGGGGCCGACCTGTACATCGAGGACGACCCGGCCATGCTCGACCGGCTCATGGACTTGGGACTTCCGGTGCTCGTCAGGCGGCACGCCTACAACACGGCGCAGTGCGGACGCGCCATGCGGCCGGATGTGCGGGGCGCCGTGTTCGACGATTGGGCGGATGTGCCCGGACTGGCGGAACGGTTGATCGGAGGCTCCCATTGAGCGGACGATACTCACCGCCGGACGGCATCGGCGTTCCTTACTACGTGCCCGTATCGGACACAGAGTCGGACCTGCACATCCAAGTGGGCGACCGGTTCTACGGATTCGTCCGCGAGTCCCGACTGTTCGACGGACGATGCGAGTACACGCCGCTCGCCCCGGTCGGCGGGTATTACGAGCCGGTGGACGATACGCGATATCCGACCCTCCCGGAGGCGTTGGCCGCGTTGGCCGACCATCTCGGGGACGAGGACCTGAAACATCGATTGAAGGGGGAGTTGGCATGACCGACACCAAATGCTACATCTGCGGGCACGCTCTGGAGGAGCATGCGCCCTACGTGGTCTGGCACACCGGCTGGGACGGATGCGAGGAATGCGACCGCGACTACGAGAGGGGCGTCAGCCTATGCCCCGTGTGCATCGACGCGTTGGTATACATGGGCATGACGTTGGGTGGGAACACGTATCTGCCCGACCTGCCGTTTGGGGAAGTCGGGAATTGGGCATATGACACGCTTTGGCATGCCGTCTGGATGCCAGATGACATGACCGTAGGCGAGGCCGAATGCGCCCGCGACTACCTCGACCGCGAGGGGCTGAAGGATCTCGACCCCGCGTGGGAGGGCCTGCCGTTGCGATGGTGGGACACGCCCGAGGAGTTCAAGGCGTCGGAATATGCCGAACCGTTCCTGCGCCGTTTCGGATTGGACGAAGGCGACTTGGACCGGCTGGCAAAAGCATGTCTGGAACACGGCGACGTACTGGACGATTGGCATACCGTCACCGACGCCCGCAAGGTCGGGGAACGGCTTCGGAAAGGCTAGGACGCGTGGACTACATCGAACGTCGGACCAAGCGGCTTGAGACCGACTACCGGCATTGTCTGCGCGACTACAAGCGTGCATTGAGCCGCACATGGATACTCCGCGACCGGCTTGCGAATCTGCCGTTGGCCGTATTGGACGGCACAGGCGGCATCACGTCCCTATCGTCCAATCTCTCCGCCGTGGCGGAACGCGCCGGATGGCTGCGACGTCGCACAAGCGAGGCTCAGGGACGTTTGAAAGTGTTCGACCCGGACGAACAGCGCCGATGGAACAAGGATGTGGACGGGCATTGCCGGATGCTGATGCCGGACGGCACGCATTGCGGCAAGCCCACCGTGGACGGCTCCCGCTGGTGCGCCGGACATGTGGACATGTGGGACGACTGCGACCCGTGGGGGAACCATATCATCGGCATGTGGCGTGAGGTCAGGTTCGCATACACGGCGACCGGCATGCTTGTCCGACTGACCGCGCCCACGCCGGTCGGTCTGGACACGCTGCGTGAGACCATCGCCCGGTCACGCGGGAAACTGGAGCGGGAGACCTACGGTTTCGACCGAAAGTGCACCCGCAAGGACGTCGAACGGTGGCTGACCGTCCCAGCCGAATACACCCGAGGGGGGAGTCGTGAGCCTCGCATCATGCCCGTTCTGCGGCGGCACCGTGCATCTCGTGTCCGACCGTGATTTCCGGTGCGGCGTCCGATACGGTTTGGCCCACGAGCAGCCGCGCCCGCTGCTGCCGACACTGTGGGCGGCCTACGGGGTCAACGCCGACACGCTCGTCCGATGCTGGAGCCAGCGTTACGGCGTCGCCAACCGGCTGCGGGCGTTGGGCGAGGACGATTTGGCCGACCGACTGGCCTAAGGGGAGTAAGGAGGAGACGGATGAGTGACATCGAACAGACCACGGTCATCGACCCCGCCCAGGTGGGACGCATGGCCTCGAGCAGAGCGGACGGGCGGAGCACGACCATGTATGGGCGGCACCGCAAGACGCCGAAAAGGACACCCAAAAGCCATCCCGTGCGCCCGGTGGAGCCGTTCATGGCGGACCTCATGACGGTATTCGCCGCGCTGTGGCTGGCGGGCATGCTGGCGGCCGTCTGGCTCATGCCCATGTCGGCGCCGGCCCCATGGGCGCGGGAGGCCGCCTCGGCCGTCTGCGTGGCCGCGGCCGTCCTATCCACGGTCCCGGCATGGACGTATCTGGCCCGATGCGGAAGGGAGAGGCGTCATGGCCTATAACGATTACGGCGCGTTCGTCCGGAGGAACGGCGAACGCATGGAGGCCCACGAGGACGCCGTGTTGGAACGGCTCGACGGAGGCTCGGGCGGCCAGGCGGTCTTCGACCATCTGGCACAAGGTTCCGGCGGCGACCTGTACCATGCCGTGCTCGGCGACGGGGAATGGCGTCTGGGGGTGTACAAGACGACGTTCCCGTACCTTTGGCATTATGAGGACGGCCGGTGGTACATGGCCGACCTGCTCTCGTGCGCGGTGGGGAAGCCGCGCTTCGCCTGCGAGGACGAGCGCTTCGCACGCATGACCGGAGACAAGGTCACGCGCCCCGTCGACCTGTTCGATTGGGTCCGCGGCCTGCCGGAGGACGGGCTGGAGTTCGCAGTGCCGGGCGGCCCGACCGTCACCATCAAACGCGGACGCGACGCGCGCTGGCATGGCCCCACCATCCACGTCTCCATGACGGAGGCGGACGGCACGCGGTGGGACGCCGAGGCGGGCGACCGCTACGGCGCGGGCTTCGAGGACGAGGCGGAACGGCGCGGACGCGAGGTGCGCGCCATCGTCGGATACCTCGGGGCGGTCGCCCCGATGGGCTGGAGGAGGGTCGCCCGATGCCCGCGGTGCGGCGCGAAGCCCGCCATCGAACGGCCTTGGACGGATTTGTTCGGACGTCGTACCATCGCCATCCGCTGCCCGAAATGCGGCCTGCGGTTGGAGCTGCGGCTTCTGGAGAAGGTGGACTACGCCACGGATCACCTCGTCGACCCCAAGGCCACCGCATGGGCTGCGGCGAATCTGACACGGCTGGTGGTGTCGATGTGGAACCGGCAGGCCAATGACGCCAAGGCCATGCGCGGCATCCTGTCCAGCCGGAAAAGAAGCTTCTGGCTGACGCTCGACGGCCGGTCCGTGGGCGAGATGGAATGGCACGCGTAGACGCCGGGACGCATGGGCCGGAGCATGGAAATCAAAGAGATCAATGAGCTGACCCACAACTGGACGGCCGACGAGTTCGCCGACTTCCTGCACTACCTCCTCCAGCACGGCGACCACGAGTCCATGCGCGGCTGGTGGCGCAGCACAAGCCTGCTGCGCAAACTGGAGGCGGCCGGACTGGCCGAACTTGATGGCGGAGAGGTGGCGCTGACGCCAGCCGGCGCCGAACTGAAGCGGGCGCTGTACCTGTTGGAGGAGTCGGACGGGCTGGCCGGCGCGCGGCTAAATCTGCGCATTCACCGTCTGGAGGACCAGCACGCCGCCCCGCTCGGCGCGGGCACGCTGATGCTTCTAGTGGCCGGCAGGTCGGGCAGGGCACGCGTCGACGCCGCCCGCATGCTCATGGAGGACGTGGATGGCGGCAGGGCGTACGCCGACCGGCTGGCGAAATGCTGGGACCCGAAGGTACGCATCCTCGCCGCGCCGTACGCCGACCCGCACCTGTTTCTAGGGGAGACCGATCCCGACATCATCCGCGCCGTCATCAAAAGCGGCCACGCCGACGACGTGTGTCGCGAGCGGTGGACGGCGTCGGCGTGGCCGTTCGAGATCCGCCTCGCGGCCGGCGCGCTCGTCACGGACGAAGGAGAAGCCGACCGCATGCTCGCCACGATGACGGGACACGAGCGCATCCGCTTCCTCGTCGAGTATCCGCGCCTCGCCGTCGGCCGACGCGCCGTGAATGCGTGCCGCGCGGATGACGACCACGCGCCGTTGCTCGAAACCGATATGACCCGCGTGCCCGACGAATACCTGCGGGAAGCATTGGAGTCCGACAGGCACTGGGGCATCAAGCTCCGCGTCGATGACTACAAAAAGGCCCTGCGCGAGACCCTGCTGCTGGAGCGGCTGTTCACCGGTCCCGACAGCCAGGTGTTGGCCGAGGTCCGTGAACAGGTCGAGACCGAAATCGCCAAGGAGGAGGAATGAACGTCGACGCATTGGAGGAGCTGGTCGGCTGGCCGGACAACGGGAACACGTTCCTGGCATCTGGCCCCGATGGCGTGCGATTGGCCGTGGCACCCGCCGACGTGGGCGAGGAGATCGGCATGATGGCCGCGCTCGACTGGGCATATGCCCGATACGGGGCGGCGTTCGCCGGTTCGGCCGAGCCGGTCTGGCGTCTGCGTCGCTGGCGCGGATGCCGCACCACGGGCTTCGCCGACTGGGTCGGCGAAGCGATGGGATTCTTCTACGTGCATTCGGTGGTCCTACTCGACGGTCGCGGGCACATCGTGGACGAAATCGGATTGGGGTACGGGACGCATAACGAACCCCAAGGGAAAACAGCCTGAAGGAGGCACTACCACATGGTTCAACTTGTCATCGCATTCATCATCCTCATCGCGGCCGCCGTTCTGGCAGGCCGGGTGTCCAGAGTGAAACCCCGGAGCCTCGGCTACGGCCAGGCGTCCGAATCGGACCAGCAACGGGTCGCCAAGAGCATCCGCGGCCTGTCCTTCGCCATCGCCCTGGGCGGCGTGGCTGTCGCCGCAATCGTCGCCGCCACGTCGTGCGTGTACTCGCTCGACGTGGGCGAGGTCGCGGTCGTCCGCAATCTCGGCGGCTCCGTGTCCGGCTCGCAATCGGAGGCGGGCTTCCACGCGAAGGCCCCATGGCAGAGCGCCGTCAAATACGACACGCGCAACAACCTCATTAACTTCTACGGTGACACCGACTATGAGACGACCGGCGGCAGCGAGGTCGGCAAGCAGGTGTCCATCAACGACAGGTCGGGCGCGAGCGCGAACATCGACATCCAGGTCAACTACTCGCTGCGCCCCGACGCGGCCGTGAGCCTGTACCGCGATTACGGCTCGCAGGAGAACTTCGTGTCCAAGTACATCTCCAACGACCTGCGTTCCGTGACGCGTGAGATCGCCGGAAAGTACGACACCATCACCATGCTGACCGACCGCGGCTCGTTCACCCGCGGCGTGCAGAAGGCCTTGTCCGAGAAGTGGAAGGGCATGGGCCTGACCGTCGAGCAGGTCAGCGTGCAGGACGTGCGCTATCCGAAGGAGATCACCAGCGCGTACGCCGCCGCGCAGGCCGCCGAGGTGCAGAAGCGCAAGGCGTCCAACGAGCAGGAGACCGCGAAGGTCGAGGCGGAGACGAAGCGCATCAAGGCCCAAGGCGAGGCGGACGCGAACGACATCCTCAACTCGTCCCTGTCCGAGAACGTGCTCCGGCAGAAGTACATCGACGCGCTGTCCAACGCGAAGAACCTGACCGTGGTGCCGGACGGCTCCGTGCCGATGGTGCAGACGAAATAGCCGGACGCATAGCCGGTTGCCGCCCAGACCCGGGCGGCCACCGGCGCCCGGCGCGGATGGCGTGCAACGCCACCGACATCCACAACCGCAAGTCGAAGACGATTACGTGCAAGGCATGTGGCTCACGCGTTGAACTGGCGCGTTTCAAAGGCAGCGTGTGCCCCGTCTGCAAGAAAAGCCTTCGTTCCGAGAGTGCGAGGGAACGTGTGGACCGCGCCAAAAAGGCGCATGAGGCGGCGGTCGAACGCCTTGCGGCGGCACGCACCGAGAACGCCCGCAAGCACGGCGAACTCGCGTGGATGCTCTCCTACATCGAACGGTGCTGATAGCGGCGCGGGCAAAGGCGGTATCGCCTATTGCCCGCGTTTCCGGATGAACGGTTCAGCCAAGGGAGACGCCCTTGGCGAGGAAATCAAGGAGTCCGAAATGGTCGACTGGAACAAGATGGTCGCGAACATGGGGCGCGGCATGGACCCGATGAGCGCCTACAACCGCGCCGAGCGTGAGGAGCGTGAGGAGCGCCGCAAGCGTATGGAGCGTCTGCGCGGCGCCAAGCCGGAACGCAGGGGCGGGCGCTGAACCGAAAACCGGAGGCGGGAAACGCCCCCGGTTTTTCCTTTCGGGACGCATAAGGACGACCATGAACAATAACGAATTCTGGCGGGACATCCCGCCCATCGACCTGACGGGACGCAGGTGCCGCGCCGTCACGGAGCATGGCACCGTCATCGAGGGGCGGCTCGAGTACACCCTGAGCCGCGTCACCCAGTTCCCGGACGAGCCGGCGCTGGAGCAGCTGTCGTTCGCGGACGTGCTCCAGCCGGTCATCCTCAATCTGAACGGCGACCATGTCGGCAACCGGCTGTGCACCGGCTACGTGAGTCTGGAGGAGGTCGGATGAACGCGGCGGAGCGTATGACCGTCCTCTGCGCCGATGGGCGCAAACGGGCCGGCGAGAGGGGCGATTCCGAGTCGTGGGAGGTCTGGGAGGACCTCGAGGACCTGTTCGGACAGGTGGCCAGGGTTCTGGAGAACGAGCCGGAGGCGACGGTCCGCCCATTCGTGTCGGGCATGGCCCGCGCCCTGGCCGCCACGGCCGCCCACGCGTCCAGATGGCATCACGCCCCGGCGGTCATGGCCGACTGGCTTGCGGAGCGGGACCGCACCGGCGAGACGCCGGGCGAGACGTGCGCGTACGGGGACCTCATGCGGTTCTACGGCTACCTCGACACGCTCTACGGCAGTGGGAACGACATGCTGAACATCCGGAGCGCCCGCGCCCTGTCCATCGCGGCGGGGGAGCTCTCCCGACTGCTCGCGGATGGGAGGGAGTCCTGATGGGATACGCAAGGCATGTCTTCCGCCGGCCGCTGTGCGACTACCCCGGTTGTGGGCGGCCGTTGGAGGCCGCGGCCGACTGGTATTTCGACATGGACACCATGGTCGACGCCGTCACGGGCCCGGGAGGGCGTTCCATCGTCCTGCTGGGCCCCGATGGGGAGAAGATCGGCATGGTGCGTGCGGACAGCCACGTCGACCGGAACCTCGTGCTGAACAGCGACGACGGGGAGCCAAGGTTCTTCTGCCCCGAACATCTGACATCGCGCGACGGAAAGAACCTCGGCTTCGATCCGAATCACAAGGAGACCAGACCGCAGTCCGACGAACTGGAAGTGTATTACGACGACTGGGCGCAGCCGCTGCCGAAACCGGAATGCGAGGCGGGCATCTTGGAGGCGCTTCGGACGGCGCCGGTTTCGAGGGACGAATAGGAGGAACGAACGATGACAAGAAAAGACGAACCCACCAAGGAGCAGGTCGAGGCCGCCGCCGGATTCCTGCGCGACAACCTGCACCTGTTCGGCCCACAGGCCTGCTTCCTCGAGACCGGGCACATCGACGAGATCGCCTACGGCATGCTCCGCGCGGCGGGGAAGGCCGCGCATTGAGCCGCGCCGACATCACCGCCATGTCGTCCGCGCTCGCCCAAGCCGCGGGCGTCAAGCTGGCAATCTCGGCCGAATCGGCGTTCGGCGGCAGGAAACACCAAAGAGAGGAGACGGCGTGAGACGCATTCCGTCGGACATCGGCAAGTGGGCGTGGATGCTGCTGCGCCATACCGGCACGCCGCGGACCATACGCCCGTCGCGCAAACCGCCCATGCCGGACGCGAGCAGGTACCGGCACTCCCGCATACCGAACTGAGGAGGCATTCTTGACCGTCATCACCGCATATCTGCTCGGCCTAGCGACACTGCCCGCGGCGGCCGCCGCCGGATGGCTTCTGTACCGCCTGTTCCGCCGGGAGGCGTGGCTCTGCCCGTACTGCCTGGCGTGGACGGCGCACACCAAGGGGAAGCCGGACACGGCACTCTGTCTGCCGGCCATCCTCACCTGGGCGTCCGTTCTCATTCATGGGCGGACGGCACGCCATCGCGCATGGCGGCGGGTCCACGAGGAGTACGACATTCGGCCGGCGGATCCGACCTGGGGCTTCGAACCGAAACGTCTGATGCGGGCGGTCCCGACGGACGAACTGGACGACGAGGGCCAGACGTACCTGCTCGAATGGGGCTTCGGCTCCGAGAGGAACTCCCGTAAGGAGCCGGTCGAAATGCCGTACATCGAATGCCTGTTCGACGGGAAGCCGATGGAGGGCTATGTGGTCCGCCACGAGGACGGCTCCATGGAGCTACTGGTCGTCAGGCATTCCAAGGAGGACCCGCGACGCATACCCCTGTTCGACGGGAACGCGGAGCCCAATCCGCGCATCAAGCCGATTGAAAGGGAATAGCCCATGAGAATAACCGTGATCCCCTCCGATGGGGTCCGCGCCGAGATCGCGCTCAAGAACGACGAGCTTGGGAATGCGCCCTACGTCCGGTGCGGCCCGGACGGCACCGTCGTGCTCGAATTCGGCGACGACATCGACCTGACCGACCTGCGCGACGCGCTGCTGAAGGAATACCCGCTGGACAGGTATCCACCCGAGGAGGACGAATGATGGACAAGACCGAAAGGAACGCCGTATGGCATGAAAGCGTCGAGCGCTTCGGAACGCGCCTGCAGAGCGTGGTGTGCATGGAGGAGTGCGCGGAGCTGATCCAGGCGGTCAGCAAGCGCCTGCGCGGCAGGCCCGACCCGGGCGACAACCTGGCCGAGGAGATGGCCGACGTCTACATCTGCCTGGGAATGCTGCGGGACATGTACGGCGTCACGGACGAGCGGCTGGAGTCGTGGATCGACCGCAAGACGAAACGCCAGGCGGAAAGGAACAGGGCATGACGCCGCGCGAACGGCTGCTCGCCGACATCCGCCGTCTCGCCGATGAACTGCCTTGCGTGGGCCTCGCGGACGGACGCCTCAAGGTCGGCGTCCATGAGGCCCGGCTGGCGGGACTGGAGCCGGAGCCGGACGGAAGACCCGGCCCGAAAGGGGATGCCGCCATGGCGGAGGCGTGCTCCAAGGCGTCGGCCGTCCGGACCGGCGACGAACGCCTGGCGCTTCTGCTCGAACTCGCCCGCACCGACCTGCTGCCGGACGGCGTGGGATGGCTGGAACGGCTCCAGGACGCATAAGGGAACACGGGGCGTCAACGCGACCGCACGGACCCATGGACTGCTTGGCCCGGAGCCGGCTCCGCGAAGGGCGGCGAGTACGGTTTTATCTAGTTTTCCCGCGCCATGACCCGTCCTGCGCCCTCTACAGGCCCCTTCCGGCATCACACTGCCGGAAGGGGCCTTGTTTCGTATGGTCAGGAGATTCCCCGCCATGGGGCCGCGGGGGCGGAGGTCCGTAGTGCATCGCCCCTGACCGCCCCTGGAGTACGGAAAAGCCCGTCGTTCCAATGCCGCGTAAGCGGCGGAACGACGGGCTTTGTTCAGTCGGACCAGCGGGATTTGAACCCGCGACCCCTTGACCCCCAGTCAAGTGCGCTACCAAACTGCGCTATGGTCCGAACGGTGCGAAAAGCACCGAATATGAAGCATAGCATAATCTCTACGGTTTTTCAAACACATCGTGTCGGAAAGCGAGTCGCATCCATTCCGGAGAGTTTGGCTTCGGATATTTGAGGGTTTTCCGGCAATTGCTCCACCGGAAGTTCATGTTGGTTCTGTGTCTAAATGCCCCCGATTTTGGCGGAATGTCGTATTATGGCATAAGCGCATCGAATAACAACGCCCGTTCGAAAGGGAGAGACATTGACTGAGGACGTATTCGAATACTCTGCCGCGAAGATGCGGAAGCACGGAATGACCGACATGGCCATCGCCCAGTTCCGTCGTCTGTACGAGGTCTGGCGCAATGAGGAGGCCAGCAGTTGGATTCGTGAGGACGAGGTCGAACCGCTCGTCAGCGTTCCCAGCTTCCATGACGTGTATGAGACCATCAATCACGACAAGGCCGTTGACGCGTTCGCCAAAACGGCGTTCCTGAAGCTTAACGGCGGTCTTGGCACTTCGATGGGACTCGATTGCGCCAAGTCGCTGCTGCCGGTACGTCGCCACAAGGCACGGCAGATGCGTTTCATCGACATCATCATCGGACAGGTGTTGACCGCGCGGACCAGACTTGGCGTCGATCTGCCATTGACTCTGATGAACTCCTTCCGTACCTCCAAAGACACCATGAAGGTGCTGCAGACCAATAAGAAATTCCATCAGGAAGACATCCCGATGGAAATCATCCAGCATCAGGAGCCGAAGATCAGCGCGGAAACGGGAATGCCCGTCAGCTTCCCGGCCAATCCGGAACTCGAATGGTGCCCGCCGGGCCACGGCGACCTGTTCTCCACCATTTGGGAATCCGGTCTGCTTGACGCGCTTGAGGCGCAGGGGTTCAAATACCTTTTCATCTCCAATTCCGACAACCTGGGCGCGCGTCCCTCCCGTACGCTTGCGCAGCATTTCGAGAATACGGGCGCACCGTTCATGATCGAGGTCGCCAAACGCACCCCAGCCGATCGTAAGGGCGGCCACATCGTGCGAGACAAGGCCACGGGCCGTCTGATGCTGCGTGAGATGAGCCAGGTCCATCCAGACGACAAGGACGACGCGCAGAACATCGACAAGCATCCGTACTTCAACACGAACAGCATTTGGGTGCGTATCGATGCGCTGAAAGCGAAACTCGCATCCTATGACGGCGTGCTTCCCCTTCCGGTAATCCGCAATAAGAAGACGGTCGACCCGACCGATCCGACCAGCGAGCCGGTCATTCAGCTGGAGACCGCCATGGGAGCCGCGGTGTCGCTTTTCGATGGCGCGACCTGCGTATGCGTCGACCGTATGCGTTTCCTGCCGGTGAAGACCACTGACGATTTGTTCATCATGCGGTCCGACCGATTCCATCTGACGGACCAGTACGAGATGGAAGACGGCAACTACATCTTCCCCGACGTCCATTTGGACGCGCGCTATTACAAGAACATCCACGATTTCGATGCCCGTTTCCCATACGGTGTGCCTTCGCTCGCCGCGGCGAAATCCGTTGATATCGATGGCGATTGGACCTTCGGCAGGGATGTGATGCTGTTTAGCGACGCGCGACTGGAGGATCAAGGCGAACCAAGCTATGTGCCGAATGGCGAATATGTCGGCCCGCAGGGCGTGGAACCGGACGATTGGGTCTGATTTTGGACGGCCATGCAACACGAAAACGATGTTTTTTCGTGAAATAGGCACAAATCGCTTAAAAAACCTCTATCATAGAATGTTGTGTGCGGCTTACGAGGCCAAGCACTTAAAAAGAAACGTTAACGAGACGTGAGGACTAATGGCTGAGGGAAGTAACGGTAGGCGACGTTTTTCCGACAAATGGGGCAAGCATGAGCTTGATGTGTTGGCTGTGCTCTCCTCAGCCTTTCCGCAATGGCTTACCTCACGTCAGATCGCGCAACGTGTGAAGGCGTATGCCGATTCGTACGGAGAGCTCGCCGATCAAGCGGCGAAGGCCGCCTTCGCCAAGCAATTTCAGCGTGACCGCGCCAAGCTCGCCGCCATGGGCATCGCCATCGAATCAAGGCAGCCGGAATATTCCTCCAAGTCAGAAGGGCAGGATTTCGCTTCCTACCGTCTGCAGCTTGGCGATGAGCCGCGCGTGCGTCTGCTGTTCGGCGACGAGGATCTGCCGATTCTTGCCGCTGCGAATTACCTTGCGCGCTCCATGTCGATTTCCTCGGCTCCTGCGCACGAACCCCAGCACGCTTCCCGTACCGCGCCGCGCGTGCCGCAGACGCCGATTCCAGGACTTGGCTTGGATTCCATCGCGCCGGGTCTTGGCACGCAATCCATTCCCGACGAGCTGGTCAAAGTGGTCGATCAGCGACGTTTCGCCGCCACTGTGGATGTTGATGGCGAGCATCTCAATGTCGCCTACGCCGACTCCGATGATCTGGCCATGTTCGTGCTGTCTCATCCGGGTGCGTCCATAGTGAGCCCTCAGGAGGCTGTCGACGCGTTCAACCGCCGGCTGCATGCGGCCACGCAGTTCGTGCCGGCCGATGAATCCACCGGCACCGACAGCTCCACCGTGGTGTCTCCGGAAATCAACCGCAACAGCACTGATGAGGATGATACCGAGGAAGGCAAGGGCCGTCCGAAGAAGAACTCCGCGTTCCAGACCGGTAGTGAGGTCGATCGGCGTCTTCGCCTGATGCTGTTCCTGTCCGCCCACATGGGTGAGGAATACTCTCTTGAAGAACTTGCGGAACGATTCATCGGCAGGCCGAAGTCCGATGACGAATTGAAGAAGTTCGTCAACATCATTCATAAGGACATCAACACGTTGACCACGGTGTCCGATGATGGCGAGATGGCCGGAAGCCAGTTCTTCGATATCGATTGGTCCTTGCTTGACGCGGAAGGCATCGTCTCCGCCACGAATTCGCTGGGGCTTGAACGCCTTGCCGGCATTTCCCAGCAGTACCTGAGCATGCTGACCGCATCGGTGAGCTATCTCGCCCACTCCTCTTTGCTTCCGGACAAGCTGCGTGAGCAGGCGGAATCGCTGTACAGCCGACTGCGCCAGCACGTCAAGCCTGGCGACATGCCGTGGCTGAGCCTGACCGGATACGAGATGGAACCAAGGAACTTCTCCATCGTCAAGAGCGCCATCTCCAAAGGCATGCTGCTCGACATGGAATATACGGACGGTGCGGGCCGTATACAGCGCAAGCTAGTGGCGCCAGACAAGATTTTTGTCGACGAAGGCGTTTACTACGTGGCGGTATGGACCGACGTGTCCAACGCGGCGCCCGCGGACAAGATGAAGTTCGTCAAGACGGATACGACCATCAACAAGGCTACTGGCAAGCCTCGTATCTGGCAGGTGCTTCGCATCTCCCGCATCGAGCATGCGGAGCTGGTCGAACCCACTGAAAAAGTGGACATTCCGGACGTGCCCGCATCCGAACTGCGCAAGTGGAGTTTCGACAATGGCACACCTGCCGTGTTCATAACCAATCAGGACGACCTGTCGTTCATCGACAGCCTGTCGGGAGCCACCGTCGAGAAATGCGGCGAAGGCGAGAAGGTGCATCTGATTGTGTCTTCCGATTCCTGGTATGTCGCGTTCTGCATCGCGCACGCCCGTCATATTACTGCCGTCGCGCCGGAGACGTTGCGCACGATGATCATCGCCCGAGCACAGCATGAGCTGAGCGTCGGCGACCGAGAGAACGAAGACTGACGGGGGAGGCGCTATGCCTTGGTGGATTTGGCTGGTACTCGTCCTGTTCATGCTGACGATGCTGGTCGGCGGCGGCGCATACGCATGCATCCGCGGATATCATGCGTTCAAAGATGCCATCAAAGTAGGCGGACGCATGTCCAAACGTTTCGAGGCCATGTCCGAGCCGTTGCCGCAACCAAAGGAGAACACGTCCCCGTTCTTCACACGTCCACTTGAGGACGCGGCCAATCGTTATATCGACGCTCATGCCGAAGTCATCAGCCGCCGTGAGGAAAAGCGCGTCCGTCATGCCCGGCAGTGGGCGCAGTGGAAACATTCCAACGACTGATTCGAAAAGGAACCATGACTCATCATCGTCGACATGGCAATAACGACACCGGCACATACGATGCCGAGATGACCACAGCCCTATCTCCCGCGCAACGCTATGCGGCGTTCAAACAGACGCAGGCCAAACGCCAATCGGTCTCGTCTCGTTTCGCACGGTCCATGCCATTCGAATTGGACGATTTCCAAGTCAAAGCCAATGATGCGTTGGAAGCCGGCGACAATGTGCTCGTCGCCGCGCCCACCGGAGCCGGCAAGACGGTCGTGGCTGATTTCGCGATCTATCTGGCCCAAGAGCGTAACGTCAAAGCGTTCTACACCACGCCAATCAAAGCGTTGAGCAATCAGAAATACCATGATCTGGTCGAAACGTACGGGCCGGACAGAGTCGGCCTGCTTACCGGCGACACGTCCATCAACTCCGAAGCCGACATCGTGGTCATGACCACCGAGGTCCTGCGCAACATGCTCTACGAGCATTCCATGACGCTTGACGCCTTGCGTTACGTGATTCTTGACGAGGTGCACTATCTCGCCGACCGTTTCCGCGGGCCGGTGTGGGAGGAAGTGATCATCCACCTGCCCCAAAGCGTGAGAATCATCGGCCTGTCCGCAACCGTGTCGAATGTCGAGGACTTCTCCAAATGGATTGAATCGGTCCGTGGCGACACCACGCTGGTGGTGTCCGAAAAACGGCCCGTGCCGTTGGAACAGCATGTGCTTGTTCAGGCGGACGACCACACCGAACCGGAACTCATCGACCTGTATCGACGTGATAAAGACGGCAATCAGACAGACAAGCTCAACGCCCAGCTGGTGAGCAGGCTCGATCAGCTCGACCGCAAGGCCGCGAAACGTAGGGGAGAGCAGCGCCCCGACAGACGAAAGGGCGGCAAGGGCGGCAAATGGAACGACCATTCCCGCAGACCCGAACGCCATACGCCACGTCGTTGGGCCGTGATTGATGAATTGAATTTCCTCGGCATCCTGCCGGGCATCTATTTCATCTTCTCCCGCAACGGATGCGATCAGGCCGTCGAACAATGCATCAACGCCGGACTCGAACTCACCACCGATGACGAGGTGCGTCGCATCCGCCGTATCGTCGATGAGATGGTCGAAGGCCAACTCAGTCAAGAGGATTTGAAGGCTTTGCATTTCTCGCAGTTCCGCTTCGCCTTGGAGGAAGGATTCGCGCCGCATCATGCTGGCATGGTGGCGCTCTTCCGCCAAATTGTCGAACGACTGTTCGAAGAGGGGCTGGTGAAGGTCGTCTTCGCCACGGAAACACTTGCCTTGGGCATCAACATGCCGGCACGGTGCGTGGTGGTGGAAAAACTTGAGAAATTCGATGGGACCGGGCATGTCGGATTGACGCCAGGGGAGTTCACCCAGCTTACCGGACGCGCTGGCCGACGTGGCATCGACACCATCGGCCATGCGGTGGTTGTGGACCATCATGGCTTCATTCCCGCCACTGCCGCCGCGCTGTCCAGCAAGCGCGTGTACCCGCTGCACTCCAGTTTCAAACCGACGTTCAACATGGCCGTCAACCTGCTTAATTCCAGCGATTACGAGACCGCTCGCATCACGCTTGACCATTCCTTCGCGCAATGGGAGGCCAACGAATCCGCCTGGCAGCTTGAAGCGCAGATGGATACGTTGCGCAAAGCGTTGGACGGATACGAACGGGCGTTCGATTGTGAGTTCGGCGACTTCAAGGAGTTCATGCGGCTGCGCATGCGCTTGAGCGACTTGGAAAAGAACGAACGACGCAAACTCAAGCACGAGGTGTTCCGCACGCAGAAGGCGCGAAGCGAAGCGTTCAAAGACCTTGACAGGCGTATCGCGGAGCTTCGCGAAAAAGACAGGGACCATCCCTGCCGCAAATGCCCCGATATTCAGAAGCATCTCAAATGGGGGCATCGGTGGGCGCGTGAAATGCGTGAATTGGAACGTGTGCAGCACCGCTACGATTCACGCACCGGCTCCGTGGCACGTCAATTCGACCGCATCTGCAATGTGCTGAACGAGCTCGGATACCTCGATCGGCTTGATGAAGGCGCAAAAGAACATATCGATTACCGGCTTACCGAACGTGGACAGCTGTTGCGGCACTTGTACAGCGAGCTTGATTTGGTGCTTGCCCAGGCGATCGATGATGGCGCGTTCGACGGACTCGATGCGACGGAGCTGGCCAGCGCCGTCATGTCGTTGATTTACGAGCCACGCAGAGGCAGCGGGGGAGAGCCGCGCCATTATCCCGGAGGAATGCAGGGGAACGTCGCCGTCTGTGCGGCGCAGCTCAAAGGCGTGCACGCGTCGATTGCCATGCTGTGTGAGGACTATGCCCTCGACGAGCCGCGCCAACTTGATTTCGGCATCACCGATGTCGTCTACGAATGGGCTCAGGGCGAAAGCCTGTCGCGTGTGCTGTACGGCACCGATTTGACCGGCGGCGATTTCGTACGCGGATGCAAACGTCTCGCCGACGTGTTGCAGCAGATCGCCGTGGCCGGACCATACCTGGGTAAACGCGCCGAAACGCTCGCTCCGATCGCGAAACAGGCGTACGAGAACGTCAACCGTGGCATCGTCGCCTATTCAGGTGTCGACTGAGCATGTGCGCAATCGGGAGATCGGTTTTCGCGGACGCCGGGAATAAGTGACACGTCCGAAGTGTTTTGTAGCTTAGAGTAAGCAGATAATCAAGGAGGCAAAAGCAATATGGCGGAACGTAGCCTGCGAGGCATGAGCATCGGTGCGAAGTCGCTTGAATCCGATGACAATGTGGATTTTGCGGCGCGAACCGACGTCGCATACGTGTGTCCGAAAGGCCATCGTACGATTCTGCCGTTCGCTGAGGGCGCAGAATTCCCAGATGAGTGGGAGTGCCGCTGCGGCGCCGTCGCGCACCGTGAAGGAGACAATGACGACGAGGCTGATGAAATCGCCAAGCCAACACGCACGCATTGGGACATGCTCATGGAACGTCGTACCGAAGACGAACTGAAGGCTTTGCTGGAGAAGCGTCTGCAAATGCATCGTGACGGATGGTTCCCGGACTACGAGTGACCTGCAGTTGAACGACACTTGAACGAATGCCCGGTCATTGAGACCGGGCATAATTGTTTCTGTCATCAATTCTTATAGCACACAACCAAGGGGAGAATCAGATCCATGTCCGAACATCCGAAGAAAGTCGTTCTGCTTGACCTCGATGGCACACTGACGAAATCCGATCCAGGAATCATTGGCTGCGTTGTCAAGGCGTTCGAAGAGATGGGATATCCGGTGCCGGACGATGCCGAATTGCATCGTTTCATTGGACCGGCCATCAGCGAATCGATGCAACGCAACGGCATTCCGGATGACAAGCTTGACGAAGGCGTGAGGATTTACCGCAAGTATTACGCCGACGAGGCCGTGTTCGACGACCCGAACAATCCCGGACAGAAAGTCCCCGGCCGCCTGAACAACACGATTTACCAAGGTATTCCGGAGCAGCTCGCCAAACTGCGTGCCGACGGATACTATCTGGCGATTGCCAGCTGCAAGCCGCAATACCAATGCATTCCGATTTGCGAGCATTTCCACTTGGACACCATGGTCGACGGCATCTACGGTGCCAGCGAGGACAATTCCCGTCTTGACAAGGACCAAGTGATCCGTTGGGCTTTCCAGCACATCGATTTCGACGAGAACGCAGGAGACAAGGCACTGATGGTCGGTGACCGTTGGACCGATGCCGACGGCGCCAAGGCGTGCGGTTTGGACTGCCTCGGCTGTGGCTGGGGCTATGCGGAGCCCGGAGAGCTCAAAGCCCATGGCGCATACCGTATTCTGGATTCGGTAGATGAACTCGCACAGGCCGTCGAGGAGTATTTCGCCTGAGTCCGTAAACGGAAACGCTGTAGGCCAGTTACGTGGTTGCTGTCGCAATATCGTGGCAGCAACCACGTTTTCATTTATTGAGTGACGGAGGCCGTTATGTCAGAACCGCGTGTTTGACGCTTCCTCAAGCCTGGAAAAACGTCATTCCTAAAAAGCCGATAATGTACGTTATGTCAGAAACAGTCAAAACAGCAAGTTTTTAGATCGACTCGCACGATATGGCTACTCCGTTCCGCTCCTTGTTGCCCTTTGCAAGGAATATTACAAGGGTATGAAAGGCTGTCGCAGCCTTTACTGGTCACGCGTCCGTGGGCGCAAAATTTCACTGCGTGAATTCCTCGACATCAAAGACGAAAAAAGCGACGAGGAACTTGCACAGGAAACATACACTGATCCGAAATCGCATGTCCTTACCATTTGGGATTGGAAGAAATGTATCTCACGCCGTCCGATGCTTCCTGCACAGCTCCTTACTTACTGTGATCTCGTCAAAGGTGATCCCGAACTCTGTCGTCGATGGTGTATCGATCACAACATCTGCATCACACCTCCGAATTTGCGCAGGAGGTGTTGACGTCTTTTTTCTCGTTTCTGTTTCGTTTTCGTTTTGGTTAATGAGGTTTTGATATGCAAATTGATCCCGTTTTCGTTTCCGGCGCCTGGTGGATTGACACGGACCAGGCGGCCGAACTGCTCCGCGTCTCCTCCGCCACATTGCAACGACATCGCCAGACGGTGAAATTCGCAAGTCTCGATTCCATTGTCTGGCATCACGTTCTCCTGTTCCGCCTGGATGACGTCGTGTGCCTCAGCGCGAACATCTTCGCCGATGAACGCTGATTTTATCCGTTCGGCGTGTCGCGCTTGCTCGATATATCCGAACGGGTATAATAGTAATTAATCCAAACGGATATAGAAAAGGAGTTGAAAATGTTGAACCGAGAAACCGAAGAGTATGTGGACCGCCTGCGCCAGGTCAGCCCCGACGCTCAGCCGATGTGGTGGTTCGACTGTGATACCTGCCGTGGCAGACGGTCCATCCCCTCCTCGTCCATCCGCACGGCCTGGCGGTGGGCGGTCGAAGCCGGATGGCTGGTCGACGAGGACGGCCACGCCACCTGCCCCGCCTGCCGCTGAGGACGCCAGCGGCGTTTCTGCGGGACGCCTAGTTGTTCCGTGTTAGAATTCAATTTATCCGTTTGGTTTTTGGTTTGATGATTGGTTCTGACATGACTTTGCAACAGCTTCGTTTGGACAAGGGTCTTACTCTCGCTGAATTGGCCGAACTTTCCGGCCTGTCCCTTGGACGCATCGGAAACTGGGAAGCCTGGTCACGTGATCCACGCCCGAAAACCGCTCGTGACCCGTTGCTCATGTCCGTCCAGTCAGCGCTTCGACTCTCGTCCGCGCTTGACGTCTCCCTCGATGTCCTCGCGCAATGCCTGACGTCTGATGCCAGCAGATAGCAAACGAACCGCGCAAGCGCGGTTCGCGCGCTAGTCGTTTGGCCGACATTTTCAAAATGTCGGCGGGGTCCGGGGCGGCGCCCCGTGCTGCGGCAACGAAGCCGCGACAGAGTGTTTTACGGGAACGTTCGGCACAATGCAACACACTGTCATGTTTTGCAGAAAAAAGAAACGAAACATGAAAACCGCGCCGAAAGTTATGAAAAACCATTGAAACAAAATATTGAAACCGCGTGTTTACGCGGAATCTCCTGAAAAAAGTGTTGGACACGCGGCCTTTTTCGGGGCATGACAAAGAATCTTGCAAATGGTTGCATTGTGGGTAGTTCAAAGGTGAAGCAATCCACCGGCGAACGGCACAATTTAATTTTGGTTTCAACGATATTTTGTGAGGTTCAAATGGCAAACGTTCCTGAAGCAGGCATGAAAATCGACGGCACCGTGTTGCGCGTCGCTATCGACCACGATGATAAAGGCACAGCTTACGGTACTGTCCAGGTGTCCAACGATGACGGCATTTCCGATGTGAGTTTCAACGCTGACGCCACACGCACTATGCAGGTCGCGAACATCAAGCCAGGCACTCCCATCGCGTGGATCGTTCGCCCGTTCGTCGTGTTCGGCACGTCCAAAAGGTCCGGCAACGCGTACGGTTTCCTTAAGTTGAACTTTTTGCGGGACCAGCTCAGCGCCTTGGGCGCATCGCTCAATGACTGAGTTCACGCTTTCCCCTGAAGATTGGCAGCTGGTAGGAACGTTCATGATTCTGACGGTTTTCAGTCTCGGCTGGCTCATCTTCAACGGCAAATAAATTGTGAGGTTTTACCATGCAAGGGCTTGCGATTCTCAGCGTCTGGGTCATGACCCTGGCGATGCTTGAGGCCCTTGTGCGGCTCTTGCAGCGGATTCTGGGGGCGGCGAGCAGATGATTGATAACCCTTCTTTCCTTCTCCTCGCTTGGCTGTTCGGTCTCCTCTGCGGATGGATTCGTTCTATCTTCATCGGAAGGGGGTGAAAAACATGAACGAACTTGTGACTTTGGCCGAAGCTGCTGCCCCGGTTGACCTTGGCGCGACTTTCACGTCGATGCTCGGCTCCCTGACTTCCAGCTTCAACGGCGCTGTCCCGGCCGTCGCTGGCGTCGCTGGCGGCATCGTCGCGGTCATGGTCGGCATTCCGCTGGTCATGCGCCTGTTCCACCGCATCGTCGGTTGATCCTACGGAAATTTACGCCCCCCTGCCGTTTTTCCTTTTTTCTTCGGCTCGGGGGCTTTCTCCACATTTGCGAGGTTCTCATGCGTGCCACCTTTTACCGTCGTTATGTTCTCTCCCCCATCGTCCTGGTGTGCGCGGTCTGCTGCACGCTCCTGCTCTGCATCTGCCCGGCTGCCCAGGCCGATGACCTCCCCGGCTGGTTCAAAAGCTACTATCAATATGATTACGATGTGGGCGCTGTATCCTCGAATTCTAGCAATCTTACGAAATCCGAATGGTGGGATCCGAAACTCATGGATTCCACTTACATGGCCGAGATTCTGAATTCGGACCCTAAACCGGCTCCGAAGGGGATGCCGTTGGGCGATGCCGTCCGCAACGGTTTCACGACTTTCACCGATGGCGCTGGAAATGTTCAGCAGATCGCGGACGTGCAAAAGGACCTTGCACAAGCCGTCCTCGATGGTGACGATTACAAGCATTGGACTGTCACGGTCGCGGAAGGCAAAAGCAGCACCGACCGACAAAGAGAGATGGCCAGATTCCGCAAGGCGAACACGCGCGTCGGTTCCACATCATCCGGTCTGAAAAAAGCGCAGACCGTCACAAAGGCCAGCAACGCGTCGAACATCGCCACGGCCACCGTGAACAAAAGCGACCGGAAGGTCGCCCAGTCCATCACGAAGAAACTGACCACACGGTTTGGCGCTAAGACGGCCGCGAAAATCGCGCCTGGCGCCATCTCCACGGTCGCGAAAAAAGCCGGCGGATTGATCTTGAAGGGCACCAACGCGGCCGGTGACGTGCTCATGGCCGGACAATTCGGCGTGTTCGTCGGCAACGGCTTCGTCGGACTGTTCAACATCGACCGGACAGCCGAATGCCAGACCGTCACGAACAACGTCGCCCGTTTCGTTCTCGGCATCGACCAGGCATGTTCCAGATTCAAAGTCAACACGTCCGTTGGCAACATCAGTTTCGACTGGTCCGATTCCAACTGGATCACCTTCGACGGCCAACCTGTCGGCCGCGTGACCGGACTGCATTACACTGACGATTATCTCGGCATCGATTGGGAAGAATATCCTGGCGGCCGGTATGGTCTTAGTTTTTTCTCTTTCAAAGTCTTGAAACCCGTTTCCGACTTCAGATATCTTGATTTTTCGACTTTTTACGATAATGCTCTTCGCCCGTATTCCGACGGTGCTTATTACTGTTATTCAGGCTCGGATTTGCCCGACGATATCAAGTACAAGGCATCCACTTGCTTGGCCGCATTGGCCGGCGGCGCGCAAATCGTCAGTTCCTCCGATGGCTCCACTGATCGCATCGGGTTTTTGGATCACAAAACCAACCAGTCGGTCGACTCATGGCTCGATGCCGATTTACAGAAAGGCAAGGTGCCAAAAGCCAAAACCAAAGTCGAAGTGCAAGGCTCCGACGGCAAAACCTACACCGCCGAAGGCGATTACCGCACCCAGGACGGCAACACGGACATTCCAATGGTCAATATTCCCGATGGCGTCACTCCGACCAATGTCAGAATCACGGATACATCCGAAGACGGTGAGTCGAAAGTCATTGGTGATTACAAAGTAGACCAGCCCGACCATACTAACGGTACGCTCGACCTGATTGACACCAGAATCAACAAAAGCTGCTATGACTCCTCCGCCGCTTGCGCCGCATGGCCCCAGGAAGTCCAGAAAGCCACCGGCAACACTGTCACCCTGGACAACAAGGACACCACCAAAACAAAGCCCGACATGCCCTACAAGTGCGTCTGGCAATCCGATGACGGAACCAGCACCGAAATCGCCATCGGCGAATGTACCGTTTTGTCGAACTCCTTCACCGCATCGAACCAGCATGAAGGCACTACCGGCAGCGATCCTTCCAACGGCGAACAGATTCACGATCCCGTGGATGATCCTAAACCATCCGACAAAGTGGATTACGCGCAATGCGTTGCTACCGACGTTTCCTGGAATCCTGTCAGTTGGGTCTTCGTCCCCGTCAAATGCGCCTTGCAGTGGGCTTTCTATCCCAGCCAGGACAACACCGAAACTCAGATGCTTAAAGTGCAGCAAAAAGCCGGGAACAGCGGCATCGACCAACTGCCCAAGGCGTTCAACGCGTCCTTCGGCGCATTGCAGAACAGTTTCGGCCAACACTGTCAAGGACCCGAAATGCATTTGCAAGCATTCGGCCATGACCTCATTCCCTCTTCGCATCCGTTCAGTGTTTGCGATGGCACTGGATTGGAGAAATTGCCGACATTCAGCCGCGCGGCCTTCATCGTCCTGTCTTGCGCGGTCTGCTACATCACGATCCGAAAATGGTTGTCCGCCATGTTCGGTTTCGGCATCGGCAACAGCGAAACGGCGGGCGAGAAATGATAACCGACGCGATTATAAATTTATTCTGCTGGATCGGCGGTGTCCTTACTGGCCTTTTCGGTTTCACTGTGCCAACCTGGCTCGTCTCCTGCGCCGGCAGCCTGGGCTATATTTTGAGTGTCATTGACTGCTATGACATCTGGATTCCCTTTGACACGCTCGCGGCTTTCGCTTTCGGCCTTTTTACCACCTGGTTGGCCTTCCTAACCACGCGTATCGTTCAGAAATTCCTCGGCGCGGTTCTCACGCCAGGCGGCTTATAAACGTTTCAGGAGTAACACATGCAACATTTACATTTGCCGCATCCCACTCGCTTCCAATGGCTCGCCCTCGCCCTGCTTCTTATTGATGTTGGATTATTCGTTTTTCACGTCGATTTCACCGGCTGGCTGGCCCTGGCCGTCTACTGGCCTCCCCTCCTGGCAGCACTATTCTTCCTGATTCCACAAAAACTGTTCAAAAGAGGAAAACATGCCTGAAAACATCGAATCTGATAAAACATTGGTCATCCCTCCCCTTGCGTCCTTGTCGCTCGCAAGACTCGTTTCCGGCGCGGGCGCTGCCGATGACGCGGAGAGCCGCAAGCCTGCGGCGTCGCGTCACCGGCAAGCCCCCGCCGAACCGATTTCGGCGAACGACAAGCCACACGGCAGGGCATTGAGATGCAATTACCCTATCGCGGCTTACGTCGGCGTCAACGGCAGCGGCAAAACATTGCTAATGGTCCATGACACGCTTCCATCCCTCGCCAACGGCCGCGACATTTACACCACCGTTCCACTGCATTTGCCTGACGGGTCTGTTCCACCGAACGTGCATATTTTGCACGACTGGTCGCAAGTCCTCGAAGCCGAACACGCAGATATTCTTCTGGATGAGGTCAGCGCCATCGCATCAGCTAGGGAAACCGAAGCATTGCCACCACAAATCGCCACACTATTGCAGCAGTTAAGGAAACGTGATCTGCTGCTCCGTTGGACCGCACCGAACTGGATGCGCGCGGATCGCATTCTCCGCGAGACAACCAGGCTGATCACGATCTGTCGCGGCATGTTCCCACGCAAGGTAGACGGCACGCAATGGAAAAGCAGCAGCTTCTTCCGGTTCATCTCCTATGACGCTGCCGACTACACCGATTTTTCCAGTCTCAACAGCACCCGCAAGGCTTTGAAACCATTGCAGACCAATTTCATGCGCCTTTCCAAGTGTTGCGCCAAAGACTGCTATAACACTTACGATTCCGTTTCGACGATCGGCACTGTGCTCATGTCCGGCCGCTGCGCGGTCTGCGGCGGACGGCGGCGCGTCCCCGATTGCACATGTGAGGATTACAAAATGCTCATGAAACGCAAATGATGGATATAATCGGCTTATGTCCATGTCACCATGCTTTACCGTCGAGGATATCGAAAACCCCGCCTGCTTCTTCCTCTCCGCCACATTGCACCATTCAGCCGATGGATGGTACTGGAAATGTCAACTCTGCCACACCATGAACGGCTTCTATCCAAATCCGTTCAACCTTCCTATCCAGGCTTTCAACGGCGATGATCCACTCGTTTCCTGCGTCCGCTGTCACGCCTTTTCGCGGATCACGTTCCCCGAATGTGATATATTATAGTTTCGGATAAAATAAAAAAATGTCCTGGACTTGATTCGCAGCTCGTCCAGGACGGAAACCAAATAAATTGTGAGGTTCAAATGGCTTCAACGAAGATTTTACCACATGGTGAATCCCGCACAGCAGGCCGCGCAGCGGCCCTTGATAGCTGTACGGGAAGTGCCGCCATTCGAAAGCATCTGAATAAAGCCACGAAAGCCGAACAGCTTCGTGAATTCCGCGAATATCGTTGGTCCGCAAGAATCACCGTACGTCGTGTTCTGCGCGGAACGCGCGTGAGCTTTTGTGGCAATCCTGTTTCCGATATCGTCGGCCAGGGCCTGTATTACGATGATAAGCATCTTTCCCGCTTCAGCGGTCTTGCTGCTTGCGGCAACGTCTGCTGCTGCCCCGTCTGCAATTTCAAGATCATGAGCTACAGGCAAAAACAGATCAGCCAGGCGCTTCGGACTTGCAAGGAACGCAAGTATGGCGTCGTTTTCGCAACGCTCACACTTCGCCACAAAAAAGGCGAGAAACTGGAAATTGTCCGCAAGAAACTGCTCGAAATCTGGCGCAACGTCAATAAGCAACGCGCCTTTGTCAAACTCCTTGACGAATTCGGCGAGCTTGGTTTCATCCGCGCCCAGGAAGTGACCGAATCTAATGTTAATGGCTGGCATCCACACCTGCATTCATTTTTCATTTTCGAGCACGATTTGACCGTCAAGCAGGTCAACGAATTCGGCGCACGCTTTGCGGACCTTTGGTTGAAAACCGTTGACAGACTCAACAAAAAACGTTCCCGCGCCGGTCTTGACCCTGACTATGCTTCCCCATTCGTTGACGCCATCGGACGTCCCTTGGCCGCACATCAGGTCTTCAAGCGCGTCGGCCTGTCTGATTCCGGCATTGAAAAATATTCGCGATACTGTACCGTCCGCAAGTCCGTTGCATTGCCTGGCGAGGATGTTATATCGCGCATGTCGCACGAATTGGCCGATTCTGGCACCAAAATCGGAAAAGTCAAGACACACAATGATGGTACTAAAGCATTGCATTTTAATTATTTCGACATGATCGAGATTCTGCGGCAAATCGGTTACACGGGGGTGTCGAAAACCGATAACCCAGGTTATGTCAGATTTCTATTTGACGGCCTGATTGAGCTTCCGCTCCATCTCGCTGTGCATGCCGTTTCGGGCCTGAAGATACATGAAAACAAGTTCCGCTGCGATCAGCATGGCCATCACCGCAGCCGACGGCCATCCGACATGTTCGTAGAAACGCCGGAACTTCGCCGAGAAATCCGACCTGAACATCGCATATACCGGATATGGCAACGCGCCAATGACCAATGAGGTGAAATGCAGCGCGATGATCGACCAACGCACCGGATGCACATCGCGGTGTTTTTTGGAAAACAGATTGCCTCGAATCGCAGTAATCGAACAAATGTTCACTGCGATGACGGCGGCTATGATCCACAACAGTGCCGGCAGAATATCAAGCATGCGCTACTCCCCTGCGGGTTATATCGTTCGAATGTTCCGGGCTGAATCGTACCAATTGTATGCGATCAGGCTGCTGCGCGGGATTTGCGCCGCGATTCCAGCTTCTTTCTCATACGTATCGCGGCAATGTCGTCGATTGGCCTATTGGTGTCTGTCGATGTCGGCGTCTTTGTCAAATCGACGTATTCCTCATGTTCTAGAGCCTCTTTGATCTGATGCCATAGCGATCCGACGGACACCCCGAACACAGCTCTGCCGCTTTGGAGCAGAGCCACCATCTGTTCGCTGTCCGTGCACTCATGCACATTCTGCCCATCGCACATGATGATGATGCCGGCCAACTGTTCGGGCGTGCGCTGCGCGAGGAAGCCGATGGCGGTGGTCACGTTCTGCAGATTGATTCCGGCATCCAGCAATCTTTTGGAAACGGCAAGAATCACCACATCTTTGAACGAATACAATCTGCGTGAGCCGGATCCGTGCGACGGGGTGATCGATGGTTCCACTATCTGTTTACGCGCCCAATAGTCAAGCTGGCGGTACGTGATACCTGCCACTTTTGACGCGACCGTACCACGATAGCCCCGTGTGACGGGCTGCGCGTCCGCGGAGGGGAACAACTCCCCCTGCACCGCGTGCGACACGTGCAGATGCAACCGCATTGTTGGTTCTGCCTCGCCGTCCATTGTCTTCTCCTACACGCCATAAAACAATCGCCTATGAGCTTCCATTCGGAGCCCATAGGCGATTGAAGGAAAACCGTTACTCACAGTTTATCCCGCATCGGGCGTTTCATTAGGCAATGACGGCCTTGTTGGTGAAATATACGAGTCGGAACTTGCCCAGAATGATTTCGTCGCCGTTCTTCAGTTCCTGGCTATCCACTCGTTGACGGTTCACGTATGTGCCGTTCAGGCTGCCGGCGTCAATCACCGAATAATTTCCGTTAATCCTGCGGAACACCGCGTGCGTGCGGGAGACGGTGGAATCGTCCAGCAGGATGTCGGAACTCGGGTCGCGTCCCACGGTGATCTCGTCCTCGTCGAGGAGATAACGCGAGCCGGACACCGCTCCCCTGGTGGAAATCAGGAGCGCCGTGCCGTCGGCCAGACGCATGATCGTATTGAGGTCCTCCTTCGTCAGAGGACGGTCTCCGGTGGAAGTAACCGGTACAGTGATAGCAGGAAGACCAATGATGGTCGTTTCGCCTGCGCTTGGAATCGGATCAGTCATAGCTGTCATTCTACCCTCTCCCCTTGCAATTGGCCGGTATTGTGGCCGGCATGGTCACGAATCATACACTGTGAACGGTATTTACCGTTCGTTCTTGTCGATGATGGATACGAATTCGTCCTTCGGCAGCATGTCATCGTAGCTGCGCCAGCGTCGTTCCAGTTCGCGGTTCGCCTCATCGTGTTGTTTCTGCCCCAGCTCGGCGTACGCTTTCAATTCGTTGGGGCCCATATCCTTAGCCGGTTGGTTGAGGTTCAATTGTCTCTCGTTCACAATAGGCAATTGTAGCCGCTTGCCGGGGAACAAAAAGCCTGGAACGCTTTTAATCGCGTTCCAGGCTTTTTCAAGAAGGATTCAGTGTGTGGTGTCCGAATCAGCGGCGGGTGTCGATGATCTCCTGCAGAGCGCCGTTGACGGAAGAGGAGCCGGCAGCCGAAGACAGAGCGTTGATGCCGCTGACTTCGAAGCCACGCATGATTGCGGAGAAGATCTTGTTCTTGTTCATGATGTTTCCTTTTCTTGCTGGTGTGCTGTGACGCACCTTGCGTCTTGTTTGTTTTCTTTTTTGTTTACGATACTCATTTTAGAAATGCGTTTGGCAAAAGTCATGCTTCTCTCGTTTGATTCTTTGTATTTTCATCGGCAATTCTTGTGTAATGTGGTGAATCGGTTTTCGCCGATCGCTGTTTTTGCCGGCGCGTCGATGCTTGCATTCTTATTTGACGAAGTAGCGTGAAAAGGAATGGAAACAAAAAAAGCCCGGCAAAACCGAGCTGTGATAACGGTGGGTGATATAGGAATCGAACCTATGACCCCTTCCGTGTGAAGGAAGTGCGCTAGCCGCTGCGCCAATCACCCAGTCTTAATTTGTACGGAGCAATGCTCCAGTGGGCGATACAAGATTCGAACTTGTGACCCCTTCCGTGTCAGGGAAGTGCGCTACCTCTGCGCCAACCGCCCGGGTCATGCCAACATGCGAAAACTAATCTCACATGATGCGAGGTGGGTACGAGAGTCGAACTCGTCTATACGGCTTTGCAGGCCGCTGCCTAACCGCTTGGCTAACCCACCATAAAGGTCGATAATCAATCGGAACCTTAGAGCGGACAACGGGACTCGAACCCGCGGTCTCAACCTTGGCAAGGTTGCGCTTTACCAACTAAGCTATGTCCGCATGTGTTACCTTCACAGGCAACAGGTGACAAAGATACGCCAATCTCAGGAAAAAGCCAAGCCCCCGCGTGTCCCACCGGTTTTCCAACGATTATCGAGCGCCGAAGTGAAGTTCCCGAACTACGCCGACGTGCCGTCCTTCATGGAATCAGGCACGGTATGGGCTTCATCCCTCAACGCGCGATAATGGCGGTATGACGCAACGACAACTGATGCGGGCCACAGTCGAAACGCCCATCGGCCGGATGATGATGGCCTCCGACGGCGAGGGACTTACCGAACTCTGTCTTGAAGACTGGTGGTGGGCCACCGATCACCAAGCCGTTCTCGATTCGAATCGCGAATCCGATAGTGAACCCGACGTATTCCGTATAACCCGCGAATGGCTGACCGCCTATTTCGCCGGCGAACGCCCCGGCTCGGATCAGGTGCCGCCTTTGCATCCCGCCGGCACGCCATTCCAACATGAAGTGTGGAATCTGGTGGCCGAAATCCCCTATGGCATGACGGTAAGTTACGGCGAACTCGCCGCCGAATTGGCCGAACGACGCGGCGGCGGCCGCATGGCCGCGCAGGCGGTCGGAGGCGCAGTGAAGCGCAATCCGGTTACCATCATCGTGCCCTGCCACCGCGTAGTCGGCTCGGGCCGCGCGTTTGGCGGCTACGGCGGCCGACTCGACATCAAGGCCGAGTTGCTTGAACTCGAGGGCGTGGATCTGGCGCGCTTCGATCTGCCGAACCTTTGACGGGCCCAGCGGTCCGCCTCGTCAAAAAGGATTGAGTGGTTAACCCTCCCGCCGGCGGGAGATGGCGCGTAGCGCCGGAGGGTGGTCGGCTGGCTGGCATCGCAACCCTGCTACCCGACAATTTTCGACAAGCCGACGGGAATCCTTCCACGAATTGTTCGCCGTCGGTGCAGTCTTGCTCGATCGCGCCGGCCAAAACCGTACAATCCCTACAATGGAATGCATATGGTTAATTGCTGCGCGCAGCCGCACGGCCGCACGCGATCGCAAGACCACGCAGCCCAAGGGGATATGCAATATCAACGGAAGCAGGAGGTGCGCATGACCGGCATTATCGATTACGCGCACACCGAAACGCGCTCCTTCGCCGACTTGCCGTTCAACGAAATCGACGCCTTGATCATCTCCACGCTCATCTATGAGGATGTGGCCAGTGTCTGTCCGACGTTGATGCTGGATGAGACGCGGTCAGGCTCGTTCGCCGCACGCATTCGCGCTTTCGAACCCAAGCATCCACTGATCTGGCTGAAGGGTATCTGGCATCCCGAGCTTGAATCGGTAAGCCTTGACGAGGCCAACCGCGAGCTGCATCGTTCGCCGGAAACACATGCCGACGACAAGCCGCACGAAGCCCAAATGGTTTCAGTGGTCAACCCGGACCTGACCCACGACCTGTTCCAGGCCGCAGGCGAAAACCCCCGCTACGCCAACGTTCGCCTGAGCGCGGTGGTCGAGCACATCAATCAGGGTGAGCAAACCCAATTCGCCGCCGCCACCTTCCAACTGCCCGACGGCCACAAGCGCCGAAAGCCGACCTACAAAGGCACGTTGGTTATTTCCTTCCGCGGCACCGATGATTCGCTCATCGGATGGAAGGAAGATTTCAATATGGCTTTCCAGTATCCGGTGCCGGCGCAACGTTCAGCCAGCGCCTATCTGGATATGGTGGCGCGACTGTGGGAGGGTCCGATTATTCTGGTCGGCCATTCCAAGGGAGGCAATCTGGCGATTTACGCGGCCATGAACGCCGATCCCAAGGTGCGCAAGCGCATTCAGCATGTCTATTCACTGGATGGCCCCGGTTTCCCGCCGGAGATTGTGACCAGCCCCGCCTACCGCACCATCCAGCCGAAGGTGACGAAAATCGTGCCGAGTTCGTCGATTGTGGGCATGATTTTCGAGACCCCGGAGCCTTGCCGCGTGGTCTCTTCCGATTCGGATGGCATCATGCAGCATTCCGCCTTCACCTGGCTATTGGATGGTGACCAGTTCATCACCGAGCCGGATTTGAGTTCCAGCTCGCAGTTGTTTAACGAGGAGCTGAACCATTGGATCGCCACGCTTACGCCCGAACAGCGCGAGCGTGCGGTGGATGCGCTGTTCACCGTGCTGCACGCCAACGGCGCCACCAGCTTCAGCGAGGTGATGAGCAACTTCCCCGCTTCGATTCCGGCGATGCTTGGCGCGTACGTTGGGCTGACCCCCGCAGACCGGCGTCATTTGGTTGAGGCCCTGGCGATACTGTTCAAGGCGTCCACGGCCAAACGCAAGCCGACGCCCGCCCCGGCTTCCGCACCAAGTTCTGCGACCTCCAAAGCAACAGCCGAGATCCCAGCAGAAACTGCAGCAGGAGCAGATAGCGCAGCTCCGGCCAGAGCCGATACTGATGCCGATGCCGGCACCACAGCTTCGCCATCAGCGGAGGACGCAACTGAAATCGCCGATTAGCTCATAGACATGTCCACAAATAATAGTTATACTGCCCAATAAGTTATTAGACAGCGTGACCATATCACGCTGGTGCATCAGGAGGAAGAGATGCCACGTCCACGCCATGATTCCGAGGTGCTGCCCGCCAAAGAACGCCTCGAGAACGCTTTCTGGGAATTGCTCGCCGACCGCGACTATCGCAAGATCACCGTTACCGACGTGGTGCGTGAGGCTGGCGTGAACCGTAATTCGTTCTACTATCACTTCTCCAGCCTGCCCGAATTGGCCGATTCAGCCATCCTGCATCAGGTCGAATCGATTCCGATCAACCGCACCCCCGATCCGAACGGCAATCCCGAGGAACAATGGCGAGACCGCGTCACCGCCACGCTCTCCGATCCAGAGCAGCGTCAGCGCCTCGACCACCTGGCCCTGTTGGCAGGCCCGCACAGCACGCTTGAACTGACCGAATCGCTGCGCGACTTCTGCCGTCTGCAAATGCTCAGCACATTGCAACGCGACCCCAAGAACCTTGACCTGAAAACCGATCTCATGGTCGAGTTCACCGTGGGCGGCATGCTCGCCGTGCTGCAACGTTGGCCCGAATTGAGCGACACCATCGAAATCAAAGACCTGCTTAAAGAAGATGTGGCCGTGCTGGCCATGGGCATATACCTGGCCATGAGCCAAAAGGACATGCTTAATTACTGGAATCGCATCTTCGTGCACAATGCGCAGGATTCGACCGCCCCCGGCATGCCGGTCGCCGCCACGCATGCCGCGCCATCCACCATCTCATCGTCGAACGGCCCCGCAGGATTCCCCGGGTACACCGCTTGACCGAAAACCAGCGAGTCTGGATTGTTTCCGCCGCACGAACCTCGCGTGAGGTTTCTCACAAGGCGCAATCAGCCTCTCATGCTGGCGTTTCCAACCCACGCACAGGAAGATGGAAGCATGAGCGAAACATCGAACAAGACCCGTCTGGAACATGACTGCATCGGCCAGATGGAGGTGCCGGCGAACGTCTACTGGGGTATTCACACCCAGCGCGCTATCGGCAACTTCCCGGTCTCCGGCATCACCGATAGCCAACATCCCGAGCTGATTCGCGCCTATGCCACGGTCAAGCGCGCCTGCGCCATCGCCAATGAGGAATTAGGCCTGATCGACCCAGCCAAGGCCGAGGCCATTCGCGCCGCCTGCCTAGAAATTGAGGCCGGCAAACTGGCCGATCAGTTCCCGGTCGATGTGATGCAGGGCGGTGCCGGCACCTCGTCGAACATGAACATGAACGAGGTGATCGCCAACCGTGCGTTGGAAATCGCCGGCCGCCAGCGCGGCGATTACACATACATCCATCCGAACGACGACGTCAACAAGTCGCAGTCCACGAACGACACCTACCCGGCCGCCTGCAAACTCGCGCTTATCGACGCGATCGGGCCGCTCGCCGAGTCCACCAAGAAACTCGCCAAGGCCTTCCACGATCTGGCCGACAAACATATCAATGACGTGACGATTGGCCGCACGCAGCTGCAGGACGCCGTACCAATGACCTATGGTCAGGAATTTCATGCGTTTGCCACGCTGTTGAAGTCTGATTTGGCTGCATTCGATCGCGTGGTGCCGCTGCTGGCCCAGCTCAACCTCGGTGCCACCGCCATCGGTACCGGCATTTGCGCGGATCTGCGATTCCGCAAGTCCGCTATCAAGCATCTGGCGCAAATCACCGGGCTGCCGGTCACCGCCGCGCCCGATCCGGTGGCCGCCATGACGGATATGGGCGCGTACGTGGCCACGTCGGCTGCCATCAAGAGCCTCGCCGTGCACCTGAAGAAGGCCGCCGACGATTTGCGACTGCTCAATTCCGGGCCGCGCTGCGGTTTCAACGATCTCAACGTGCCGGCTCGCCAGGCCGGATCGTCGATCATGCCGGCCAAAGTGAACCCTGTGATCCCCGAATGCGTCAACCAGTGCTGCTTCACGATTTTCGGCATGGACGTGACTGTGAACTGGGCTGTGGCCGAGGGACAGTTGCAGCTGAACGCCTTCGACCCGGTGATGGTGCATGAGCTGCTGACCGGCATGGCGTTGCTGACGCACGCCATGGAGACGTTCCGCGTCAACTGCGTGGAAGGCATCGAAATCAATGCTGACCTGGGGCGTTCATACGCCCAGTCCTCACCGTCGATTTCCGCCGCGCTCAACCACTACATCGGCTACGAGCACGCGGCCGACATCGCCGCCGAAGCCGTACATACCGGCCGTACCGTGCGCGAGGTGGCCGGCGAACGCACCGACCTGCCCGCCGAGCAGTTGGACGAGATTCTCGATCCGATTCGACTGGCCCGCGGCCTCGGCCAGACCTGCCGCGAACGCCAGGAGTAGCGGAATCGACCGTAGGCCGATTCCGCTTTCTGCCACCCCGTCTCCACGACTTCACCAGAAACGACCGATACAGTAGGCGTATGACTGAATATGCAGAAGACATCGCACGCTGGTTTCAGGTGAACGCCGGCAAACTCATCTGGCTGACCATTGTATTGGCCATCGTATTTGTGGCCGACCGCGTCATCAGCCGCGTGTTGCGCAAGATTCTGGACAATTCTCAGATTCCCAGCGCCTCGATTTTCGTGAACCTCACGCGCGTGACCATCTGGGTCACCGGCGCAGCGATGGTACTGCAGCCCGTATTCGGCATCAATCCGACCACACTTATCACCGCCCTTGGTGTTGGAGGTGTGGCGATCTCGCTGGGTCTGAAGGATACAATCGCCAACATCATCGGCGGCTTCGGCCTGATGCTGGGCCGCGTAATCCAACCCGGCGATCTGGTGACCATTCAAGGCGTCACAGGCACCGTGCACGACATCACCTGGCGTCAGACCGTGGTGCGCACCCGTTCCGGAGACATGATGGTCATCCCCAATTCGGTACTCAATACGGCCGCCCTGACCAAGCTCACGCCGGTCAGCGAAGGCATGGCCACGCTTGAGTTCACGGCCAAGGCCTCCGGCGACCCGTCTGCGATCAGTCAGGATATTCTCGACCGCGTAACCAAAGCCACCGCCGACGTGGCGCTGGAGGGTCAGCCGCCATTGGTCAAGTTCACCGGCTTCTCCCCTTACGGCATGACCGGCCAAGTGCTTGTGTTCGCGCGCGAGGGTGTGCTGCCTTCCACCATCAAAGATATGGCGGCGCGAGCCATCGCCGGTTCGGGCACCGAATACCTTGTTGAAGATGGCGGCTCGTCAGGCAATCTGTGATATCTCCCGGCTCGCCTCTCTGGGTCCGGCTATGACAGTCATGCGAACAGCATCCAACCGGTAAGCATCACAGTCAACAGTAGGTACGCGATAACGCCGGGATTGGCATAGGCGGTGCGTATTTTAAGCCCCGCAGGCAACTCCTCTGGCGCAAGATAGAACTCCCAGCTCTTGCGCTTGGTGATAAGCAGTACGATACCGGCAATGCAGAGGCCCAACATCACTGTGCCGTACAACATCATGATGCCCATGTCGCCCATGTTGCCGGCTTCAGCCATACGCATGATTTCGGCCTCGCTGACCGTGCCGTCGAGGATGCGGGGATCGATCTGTTGTATCACCAATGGGGCGAGTACTGACCCGTTCAGGTTGATCAGCATGTGCATAGCCACCGAATACCGCAGTCGGGAGGTGCGCGTGTATACATATCCGAACATCAGTCCTAGGCCAAAGGCGTAGAAGAACTGGAACACGTTCATATGGAATAGCGCGAATGCCAATGCGGAGAATATGATTGCGGTCTTCTCTCCGTACCGGCGCAGGCGGGAGATAATCTCCTTGCGAAAAATCCATTCTTCGCAAACCGGTGCCAACAGGCCTATGAACAATGCGTTCACCCGCCAGTCGCTGCCAAGAATCACGTCGTTGATGCGATTGGTGGCCTGACCATCAGTGGCTCCGGCAGACAATATATTGCCAATCATATTGCCCAAGAACATTACCGGAATGCACATGACGAAAATCTGAATGAACTCCCCCGCCTTCATGGGGTACTGCCGGGTGCGAATAACCGGTACGCGAGTGAAGGCCAACATACTCAGCGGCATGGCCACCACATACAGCGGTCCGGAGGAGGCGAGCAGCACAGCCCAAGCGGGCACATCGGTGCCAAGCAGCGTTCGTAGTGCTTCAGTGGCCAGAATATTCAGTCCGATCCAGAACACCATCATAATGGCGAGCGCCGAGCCGATTGTCGAAAACCGGCGATGGGCCGTGAACCACCAATCGCGTGGAGATTGTTGCGGCTGCTGCGATTGCTGAGGTGCCTGCGGCTGCTGCGCCGGCGGCATTGGTTCGCTCATACTTATCCCCCATAGTTACTGGCCGCAAACGGACCGATCACACGTGCAATACTCTTCAAGAATACGGCACGGCGTTTCGATTGCATTGGGAATGGGGGAGGAAATCATCAATGGGCAAGGAATGATCAACGTCAATCATTCCCAATGCCGAGAAAGTCCCCTACTCTGCAAGATTGCTGTGGGACGGCACGCGATAATCGCCCAAAAATCGCCGCCGTCCCACACACATCATTGCCGATAAGCCATTCGACGATCGTACAGTCACAAAAACAGAACAGAACCGCACGATCATCGCAACGCCATTCAGCAGGCGAGCGCGGCGACCGGACGCGGGGTGACAATCACGTCATCGCCCACCGCCAGACCGGCCGGCAGCTCGCTGGCGGGCAGCTGCACGGTGGCCTTGAGCTGTTCGCCCTTGTTCCAGCGCTGGTATTCGCCGGAGGTGATGACCGTATCCACGCGCACCAAGGAGCCAAGGAAGTGAATGACCTCCACGCGGGCGCGTTCGCCGACGTGCGAATCGCTGCTGCCGGCCAAGGCCAGCGTCAGGTTCTCCGGGCGCACGAGCACGGCCACGGAATCGCCCTTGGCGGAGCCGGCGAGCAGCGGCACGCGCTGGCCGAAGACCACGGCCTCGTCGCCATTGGATGCGCCGGGCAGGCGGTTGGTGAGTCCAATGAACGTGGCCACGTACTCGGTGGCGGGGCGCTGGTACAGGTTCTGCGGGGCGGCGATCTGCTCGATCTTGCCCTTGTTCATCACACCGATGCGGTCGGCCACGGCCAGCGCCTCTTCCTGATCGTGGGTCACGAAGACGGTGGTGGTGCCGGTGGTGAGTTGGATGCGGCGAATCTGGTCGCGCAGCTGGACGCGCACCTTGGCGTCGAGGGCGGAGAGCGGCTCGTCGAGCAGTAGCACGCGCGGCTTGACGGCCAGCGCGCGGGCCAGGGCCACGCGCTGTTGCTGGCCGCCGGACATCTGCTGCGTGTACTTCTTGGCCTGATCGGCAAGTCCCACGAGCTCCAGCTGTTCCATGGCGATCTTGCGGCGTTCTGCCTTGCCCATGCCGCGCACTTCGAGGCCGAATTCCACGTTCTCCAGGGCGGTCATGTGCGGGAAAAGCGAGTAGGCCTGGAACACCATGGCCATCTCGCGCTTGTTGACCGGCACGCCGGTGACGTCTTGGCCGCCGACCATGATGCGGCCGCCCTGGATGTCTTCGAGGCCGGCGAGCGAGCGCAGCGCGGTGGACTTGCCGCAGCCGGAGCCGCCGAGCAGCACGACCATTTCGCCGGGCTTGATGTCCAGGTTGAAGTCGTCGAGCGCGTGAACGGTGGAGCCGGGGTAGATCTTGACGACGTCGCGCATCTGGATGGAGCCGCCGCCGCGCTTGACGCTGTCTTTGAGCAGGGCCTTGGCGGCCTTGGTCACGTCCTTGCCGCGCACGCCTTCGAGGGTGGCGGTGGGATCGTTCTTGAAGGCGTCCTCGGCGGCAGCGGACGTGGTGGCGGGTGCCGAAACAGAAGCCGCGGCATCGGCACCGGCATGGCGACGGGTGAAAATCGAATTGCTGTTCATCAGGTTACTTACCTTCCCTTGACTTGCGCATTGCGTCGGAGATCAGGTCGAGCGCAACGAGGAGCACCGCACCGAAGAGCAGAGCCAGCAGCGACATGGCGGTGGAGATTTGAGAATTGGACTGGCCGAGCTGGTAGAGCGCGACCTGCAGGTTCATACGGCCGAGCAGCGAGGCGACGGTGTATTCGCCCAGCACCACGGCGATGGAGATAAAGGATGCCGAGAGAATCGACTGCCATAGGTTCGGGATGATCACCTTGAAGAACACCTTGGGCCAGGAGGCACCGAGCGAGCGGGATGCCTCGACCAGCGTCTTGACGTCGATGGAGTTAAGCCCCACGGCGATCGCGCGGAAGGCGAACGGCATCACGAGAATCACGTAGGCAAAGCACAGCCAGATTGGGTTGGTGCTCAGCACGTCGGCGGACAGCCAGCGGTAGATCGGGCCCAAACCCACCACCAGCACGATGGCCGGGATGGTCAGCGGCAGCGTGGCCACCCATTCGATCGCGCGCTCCAAAACCTTGGAGCGAATATGCACGATGACCATGGTGGGCACCAGCAGCACCAGCATGATCACCACGGTGACCGCGCTCAGGGCCAGCGAGGTGCCGATGCCCTGCCACAGCACGGTCAGGTCGGCACCCAGCGACTCGCCGTTGCCGGTGAAAATCGCGATCCACGGCGCGGCCGACCAGCGGCCGGACAGCGGGTGACGCAGGGTGAAGATGAGCATGGCCAGCAGCGGCACGAACAGGAACGCCAGGGTGACGAACAGGATCACGAATTTGATGATGCTCTGTTTACGCGCACGAGCGGCGCGCAGCTGCGGCGGCTTGGTTGCGGAAGTTTCGGTCATTGCCAACGTCCGGCCCTCTTTTCCACGGCGTGGCTCAACAGCATGACGATGGCCACGACGATGATCATTGCGAATGCCAGCACCTGGGCAAAGCCCTGCTGGTTGGGGTCCAGTTCGTTGCGCATGGCACCTTGGATCATAAGCGGCACCAGAATCGAACGCTGGGAGAACAGGGCCGCGGCGGTCGCGTATGCGGAGAACGCGGAGGCGAACAGCAGCAGGAACGCGGAGATGAAGCGGGGTGCCAGAATCGGGCAGGCCACGCGCGTCCAGTACTGGAACGTGTTGCCACCGAGGGATTCGCATGCCTCGCGCCACTGTGGACGGATCGAATCGACCGCGGGCAGGAAGATGATGATCATCAGCGGAATCTGGAAGTAGCAGTAGATGGTCACCAGGCCCGGCAACGAACTGAGCCAGTTCGGGTTCACGGTGTAGCCGGTCAGTGTCTTGATAAGCATGGTGCCGATACCGTTGATGCCGATGGTGGCGATGAACGCGAACGCGAGCATCACGCCGCCGAACTGAGCAAGCACGGAGGAGATGGCGGAGACCATACGACGCAGCAGGCCGTTCGGCTTGGCACCAATGACCAGTGCGTAGGAAGCGAGCGCGCCCACCACTGCGCCGATCAGAGAGGATGCTAAAGACACCAGAATCGAGGTGCCGAATGCGGCGATGGTGTTGGCCTCGAACATCTTATTGAAGTTCGCGAGCGTGAAGTTGCCGCTGCGATCCTGGAATGCACCGACAATCACGATGACGGTGGGTGCGAGCAGGAAGCAGGCGGTGTAGGCGAAGAACGGGAGCGTGGTGGCGAGCGTGCCCAGCTCCTGGCGGTGCTTGGCCATCGCCGAGGAGAGAGGAGAAGCGGGAGTAGCGGACGGACCCGCAGCCTTGGCGGCAGCAGGTCCGTTCGATGCAATGGGTGCGATTGCGGCGGTCATCGGTCTGTGCCTCAGTTGCCGATCGTCTTGTCCCAGTTGTTCTGGAGCCACTCGGTGATGCGGGTGGAGTCGTCGTTGGTGTAGGAGACCGGCTCGCCTTCGATGGTGATGGCGTCCTTCAGAGTGGCCTGGTCGACGGTGCCGTCTTCCTTCATGGAATCGAGCAGCACCGGGTTGGCGCCGCCCTTGAACCACAGGTTCTGGGCGTCGGCGGTGTACAGGTACTCCTCCCACAGGCGGGCGGCGGCCGGGTGCGGCGCGTCCTTGTTGATGGCCTGGTTGTAGTAGCTGACGACCTGGGCCTTCGGGAAGGTCTTGTACTTCCAGTTCACGCCCTTGTCCTTGAGCTCCTTCTTGTAGGAGGCCTGGTTGTAGGTCCAGTCGAAGACCACGCCGGTCTGGCCGGAGTCGATGGTGCCGTTGGTCACGTCGACGGTGGTCAGGTTGCCGGCTTCCTTGAGCTTCTTGAAGTAGTCAAGGCCGGGCTGCAGGTTGTTGATGTCGCCACCGGCGAGCTGGTTGGCCATCAGGTAGCCGTTGAAGGCGGCGCCAGCCTCGGCGGGCTTGCCGTTGAGGGCCACGGTGCCGGCGAACTTCGGGTCGAGCAGGTCGTCCAGGGAGCTGATGTCGCCGTACTTGTCGGCGTTCCAGCCCACGGACATGATGCCGGTGTAGTCGGCGTAGTAGGCGCCGTCGGCGTCCTTGGCGGTGTCCGGGATCTTGTCCCAGGCCTGCACCTTGTACGGGGCGAAGTAGTCGGTGGAGGTGGCGGCGATGGCCTGGCCGACATCGAAGACGTCGGGGGCGGCGTCGGTGCCCTTGTTGGTCTTGGCGGCGTCGAGCTCTTCCTTGGATGAGGCGTTCGGGTTGAGCTCGGTGACCTTGATCTCCGGGTACTTCTTCTTGAAGCTCTCGATGACCTCGCCGTAGTTGGACCAGTCGTGCGGAAGGGCGATGACGTTCAGCGCGCCCTCTTCCTTGGCGGCCTTCTCGAGGTCTTCCATGGTGCCGAAGTCGGCGAGGGAGGTGGCTTTGACGGACTTTTCGTTCACGGTGACGGCCTTGCCGGTGCTTTCGCCGGTGCCATCGGAGGAGGCGTTGCTCGAGCCGCAGGCGGCCATCGAGAACGCGAGCACGGCGGCGAGGGAGCCGGCCGCGATCTTACGCAGGTTGTTCATAATGTTCCTTTTCTCAACATCATCCAGACGACAGTCTGGGGAGTCGGGCTTGGTATGCGCGGCATTCGCGCGGCCCGTGAATCCAAGAAAAGAAACTATGCGCCTAATCTGTCCTGACACTGGCGCGCAAGTGAATTGCGTTCGCCATTTGCTGTACGCCTGTTGAACTTAGGAAAACTTGGCATGAATTACTGACAGGTATGGGCGATGTGTCAATAGCGGAACCGGCCTGCGGCCGATTCCGCACCACACTTACCTCAGCACGCCCTCAATCAATCGCGTGATGAGTTCGGTGTAGCTCACTCCGGTGGCATCCCAAGCCTTGGGATACATGGAAATCGGCGTGAAGCCGGGCATGGTGTTGATTTCGTTGACCATCACCGTGCCATCAGGCGTCACGAAGGTGTCCACACGGCTCAAGCCGGCACCATCCACGGCCTTGAACGCGCGACGGGCCACGTCACGCACGTCCTCAAGCACGCTGACCGGCAGATTGGCAGGCACTTCCACGTGGCTGGCGGAGGCATCCATGTACTTGGAGTCGAAATCGTAGAACTGGTCGTCGTTCTGATGATCGAGCACGATTTCGCCGGGCCAGCTGGCCTCGGGCTCGTCACCGGCCTTCGGGCACAGCACGGCACATTCGATTTCGCGACCATCAATCCCCTGTTCGACGAGCACCTTCCAGTCGTGCTCGCCGGCGGTGGCGATGGCGGCGGCCAGACGATCCTGCTGGGTCTCGCGGTCATCGGCTTTCTCGACTTTGGTCACACCGAAGCTGGAGCCTGCGCGCGAAGGCTTGACAAACAGCGGATAAGTAAGACCGGCGTCCTCGATCTCGGCAAGCACATCGGCGGCGGTGAAGTTGCGCGCATCGACCGTCACACCGGGCGCGGTGGGAATGCCGGCGGCATCCAGTACCACCTTGGTGTAATGCTTATCCATGCAGGCGGCGGAAGCAAACACTCCGCACCCCACGTACGGCACACCCATCATTTCCAGCAGGCCTTGAACCGTACCATCCTCGCCATAGGGGCCGTGCAGCACCGGCAGTACCGCGTCCACATGGCCAAGGGAGGTCAGCACATGGTGCATTTCCGGGTCGGACATGCTGACGAAGCTGGTGCCGAAGCCGGAATCGGCGGAATTGATGTGGCTGGGCTCGCCGATGAAGAAACCGTCCTGTCCGCGAGAGGGGTCAAGCATCACCGGGCGCGATTCCGGGGTGATCTTTACGGTCGGCAGCTCGCCGCCGTCCAAGTTCCAGCCACGCGGATCTTCGCCATTGATGATCCACTTGCCGTCCTTGGTGATGCCGACCGGAATCGGCTCGAACCGTTCAGTGTCCATGGCCCCCAGCACACCGGCAGTGGAGATGCAGGAAATCGAATGCTCGTCTGCACGCCCACCATAGAGCACCACAACACGCTTCTTGGCCATAACCATCCTTTTGTTGAAACTACAACCGTTTTCAAGCCTATGCTTTGCACCGCCAACCGGACCGAACCGCGCTCGGAACGCCGCGCACAAGAGACGCACACCAGTCTACTCGTGCACGTCAACGACGTATACGCCACGCGACTTTGCACGTACAACGTATACGCCACGTATACGTCGCTTCTCTCGTTATTCGCCGGTAACCTCGTGACCGAACAGTCCGGCAAGCATCTCCGAGCAGGAAATGCCTTCGTTCAGCACGCGGCTCATCTGATACGCCAACGGGGTCGGCACATCAAGCTGATCGCCAAGAGCCACCACCGCATCCGTGGTGGGCACGCCTTCGGCCACACCGTTGCTGACCTTGGTGGCCTCTTCGACCGTCAATCCCTTGCCGAGATTCGCGCCGAACGTATAGTTACGAGACAGCGAAGAGCCACAGGTGGCGATGAGATCGCCCACACCGGCCAAGCCGAAGAAGGTCTTGGGATCGGCGCCAGCGGCTACGCCCAGCGCGGTCAGTTCGGCCAGTCCACGAGTTTCGATCATGGCTGCGGTGTTCTCACCGTAGCCGGCACCACGGGCCATGCCCACGGCCAGCGCGGTCACGTTCTTCAGGCTGCCGCACATTTCCAGGCCGATGACGTCGGTGGTCACGAACGGCTTGAAATAGGAGGTGGTGCATGCCTCGGCCACCTTCGTGGCATTATCGAGGTTCGTGCAAGCCACCACGGTGGCGGCGGGATGACGATCGGCGATTTCCTTGGACAGGTTCGGTCCGGAAATGGCGGCGAACCGGTCGGCCGGCAAGTCAAGGGATTCGCGGACGACTTCGTCCATACGCTTGTTGGTGCCACGCTCGATGCCCTTCATCAGGCTGACGACGATGGCGTGATCGGGAATCAGTCCCTTGAATTCGACGAGTGCCACTCGCGCGAACTGCGCGGCGATGGCCACGACCACGATGTCCGCGTTCTTGACGGCTTCGGCGCGATCCCCAGTGGCGGTCATGTTGTCCGGCAACTTTTCGACGGACGGCAGGCGCACGGCGTTGTGGTGGTGATCGCGAATACCCTCGACAATCTGCTGCTCCTTGGCCCACATGGTCACCGTGTTGCCTGCGTCCGCCAGCACTTGGCCGAAAGCAGTACCCCATGCTCCTGCACCGAGAACCGTTATATTTTTACCCATATCAAATTCCTACCTTCGCTTGTCGCGCAACTTCATCGGCACAATCTTGTGCCATGCTACTCGCCTAGGCTCCCCGTACGGGAACCGGTGCGGCTACTTCTCAGCCGGGAACGGGCCGCCGGCTTCAGGCCAAGGCTTACGACTCATACTGCGGTAGTCCCAGTAGCCTTCAGCGGGGAACTGCTCGCCACGAATTTCCTCCAGTACTGTGTTCATGCGTTTGAGCACGCGCCACATCAGCTCGTTCACGGCCTCGGCAGGCGGCTCTTCACCCCATGAGTCCATGTCGGCAAGCAGATCGGAGTAATCGAGCGCATGGTCATAGCACATCACCACGTTTTTGCGCGGCCATGGCCACCAGTGGTTGATGGAGGCGGCACCCCACGTCACCGCCGGGTACAGCGGCACCTGATGCCCCAGTCTGCGCGAGGATTCAAGGGCGATATATCCCACGCCCTCCTTAATGCTCATCACCCACTTTTTCGGGTCGCGGGTCACGGTGCCTTCCGGCCAGACCGTCAGCGGGCGGCCGGACGTCAGAATATCAATCGAGGTCTCTTCGATCTGCTTGGCCTTGCCCGAATGACGCTGCACCGGCTGCATGCCGACCAACTGGAACCACTTGCCGATCAATGGCCACTTCGCCATCTCGGCCTTGGCCATGTAACGGGGGCGGCGGCCCATGTGGAACAGGCTCATCATTGGCACGAACACATCAAACATGGTGACATGACTGGCGGCGGTGATGAACGGTCCGGTTTCCGGCACCTGTTCCAAGCCCCAGGCCTTGGTCTTGCAGCTGGCGCGGAACACAATGGACACCCCTCCCAGCAGTCGTTTGGTGGCCTTGGGATTCTGGGCGTTGATTTCCGGCTGATTGGGCGTGCGGGGGCCGGTCGGGTAATACTGTGTCGAGTCCACAAGCGTGTGGCGGGCGGCCAGACGCTTGACCTGCTCATCACTCAGCGGGCTTACGGCCGAACGCGGCGACGGTTTTCCTTTGGATGCCATGGTCTCTATTGTGGCACGGACCACCGCCCAACGATTCCAGCGCAACATTCCCGGGAATGCGTCGCACAATACGCGGTGGCCCGTCTGCACACACCATGCGCGCAGACGGGCCGCCGGGAAAACGTTCGAATCACTCCACCGCGATGGCGTCAATCTCCACGAGCGCGCCCTTGGGAATCATGTTGTTGCCAAAGGCCACGCGGGCGGGCTTGACGGAGCCGATGAACACCTCAGCGTAACGTGCGTCCACTTCCTTGAAGTCCTCGACGTTCTTCAGGTAGATGGTGGCGCGGCACACATGCTCAATGCCGGTACCGGCAGTGTCGAGAATGTGCTTAATATTCTTCAGCGCCTGTGCAGCCTGCTCTCCAGCGGTCTCGCCCGCCAGTTCGCCGGTGGCCGGATCAATGCCCAGCTGGCCGGATACGAACACGAAGCCATTGGCCTTCACCGCCTGGCTGTATGCGCCCAGCGCGGCCGGCGCCTCGGAAGTGGCTACGGCTTCCATCTTTTCGCTCATATTGTGCTCCTTCTCATCTTGGGGGCGCCCACCTGCTGCGGCCGGCGCCGGTACACATCACCACCGGCTACGACCAATCGCACGATCAGCAACGATTGGCAATGCCGATTACGTAGCAGTCTACTGAGCAAAGTCGCGTTTAGCGCGCATGATGCCCGGCATACGGCCATCAACAGACTATTCCTTGCTATTCCAGACGATTCCAGACGATTCGGCTACCGTTCTCGCCAAACCGGACGGTTTTTCCACGACCCAAGCGAGCCGGCATCACCGGCCTTGCCATTGCCGACACCAGCACCAGCCTTGCACGCGCCGAATATGCAAAAGGCTTCCGGCGGTTAGCCGAAAGCCATGCTGGTGGGCTTGATGGGGATCGAACCCACGACCTTCTGTTCCGGAGACAGACGCTCTATCCACTGAGCTACAAACCCGAGCAACTTCTTTACTGTACACCACATCACGGTGCATACGGCACATACGTCGCCAAAATAACGAGAAAATCGCCATCATCGGCTCTACAATGAGGTTATGTCGGAACCTACAGATGACTTCGAATACGAACGCCGCTTCTTCTGCCGCGAGCTGCCGGCGGAATACGACGACGGCGACGCCCCGACCCTCATCATTCAGAGCTACTACGTGCATGCCGACAATTACGCCTTGCGCGTGCGGCTGGTCTCACACAAGGTTCACGTCGACATGACGTCCGACGTAAATCCGGTGGCCGTGCTGGACGAATACCGCGACCGGTTCTCGGAAGCGTATGTCACCGTCAAAGGTCCGTCCGTGGGTGGCACGCGCTACGAAGTCGAGCGCGAAATCGATACGCGTATCGCGGCCGAACTCATCAAGCGCGGCGGCTCGGTAATCATCAAGAACCGGTATTCCGTGTGGATTGAGGAAGACGGCTGGAGCGTGGATGTGTTCGGCGGGCCGAATGCGCCGCTCATCGTAGCCGAGGCCGAACGATCCGGGCCGGTTACCAATCTGACGATTCCGAAATTCTGCATCACCGAAATCACCGATCAGGCGCGATTCAATAACGATGGTCTCGCCAACCGTCCGTTCTGTAAGTGGGCGGATGATTTCGAGGAGGAGCTGGCGCTGGAGGGGCCAAGGTTCCAGCAGTATTTCGGGAAGGGCAGATTCTAGTGGTGGTTGCAACACCTGAGGTTTGAGCGGCCTTCCATGGTCACGTT
>ERZ827363.254-NODE-254-length-57809-cov-3.762977_pt1 | contig 57809 bp, 51 predicted proteins | sample MGYA00519776_ERZ827363 | MGnify/ENA primary metagenome ERZ827363 (study PRJEB31778, sample SAMEA3449288) | human gut metagenome | biome: human gut; feature: human-associated habitat; material: faeces | place: United Kingdom | collected 2010/2012 ... | reverse complement strand
AGGTCAGGCCGTCGATCTTGATATCCATCTGGATGGCGGTGATGCCCTTGCGGGTACCGCCCACCTTGAAGTCCATATCGCCGTGGAAGTCCTCCACGCCCTGGATGTCCAGCATGGTCATCCAGCGGTCACCCTCGGTGATCAGGCCGCAGGAAATGCCGGCCACAGGGGCCTTGATGGGCACACCGGCATCCATCAGAGCCAGCGTAGAGCCGCAGATGGAAGCCTGAGAGGTGGAGCCGTTGGAAGAAAGAACTTCGGAAACCAGCCGCATGGCATAGGGAAACTCTTCAACAGAGGGCAGCACGGGAACCAGAGCCCGTTCCGCCAGAGCGCCGTGGCCGATCTCCCGGCGTCCGGGGCCCCGGGAAGGACGGGTCTCGCCCACAGAATAGCTGGGGAAGTTGTACTGGTGCATATAGCGCTTCTCTTCATCCTCGTCAATGCTGTCCAGGATTTGGGCATCCGAAACGGGACCAAGGGTGGCGATGGTCAGAACCTGAGTCTGACCGCGGGTAAAGAGGCCGGAGCCATGAACCCGGGGCAGCAGGTTCACTTCGGCGGACAGAGGACGCATCTGGTCCATGCCCCGTCCATCGACCCGCTTCTGCTCGTCCAGGAGCCAGCGGCGGACGATGACCTTCTGAGCCTTATAGATGACCTCGCCCAGCAGGGTGGGCTGATCGGCATACTGCTCGTCGTATTTGGCGTGAATGGCATCGGTGATGGGAAGCAGCCGCTCCTCCCGGACGTTCTTGTCGTCGGTGTCCAGAGCGTACTTGAACTGATCGCCGAACTCGTCCAGAACCGCCTCCAGCAGGTCGTGAGGCACTTCCTTGGACTCGAAAGCGAATTTGGGCTTGCCGATCTGAGCCTTGATGTCGGCGATGAAGGCGACCATCTTCTTGATCTCTTCATGACCGGCGGCAATGGCCTTCAGCATGGTCTCGTTGTCCACTTCGTTGGCGCCGGCCTCAATCATGACGATCTTGGTGGCAGAACCGGCAACGGTCAGATCCAGATCGGATTTGGCACGCTGATTGGTGATGGGATTCAGGATGATCTCCCCGTCCACCAGGCCGACACTGACGGCGGCAATGGGCTCACGGAAGGGGATGTCGGAAATCTCGATGGCAATGGCGGCAGCGATGAAGCCGGCGATCTCCGGGGAGTTGTCGATGTCGGTAGACAGGACGGTGACCACCACGGAAACGTCGTTGCGCATATCCTTGGGGAACATGGGACGGATCGGACGGTCAATCATCCGGGAGGTGAGGATTGCTTTTTCGGTGGGGCGGCCTTCCCGCTTTAAGAAAGATCCGGGGATCTTGCCCACGGCATAGAGCTTCTCTTCATAGTCCACGGACAGGGGGAAGAAGTCCACGCCTTCCCGGGGCTTGGCGGAAGCGGTGACGTTGGCCATAACGACGGTCTCGCCGTAGCGAACCCAGCAGGAGCCGTTGGTCAGCTCGCTGGTGCGGCCGGTCTCGACGGTCAGTTCCCGGCCTGCGAAGGTGGTGGTAAAGGTTTTCACTTCTCTTGCCATTTGTACCTCCAAACTGCGCCGGATAAAGGCTTAGCAATAAATCCTGCGTCCGGCGCACCGGGCGTACGAGTTAATGCTAAATTCCTCTCTCCGCGCTGACAAATTGTGTATGTCTGCCCATTCCGGAAAGCCCGGAATAAACTGCTAAAAGGCAGATGGTTTCCCATCTGCCTCCCAGTTTCAAAGATTACTTGCGGATGCCCAGCTTGACAATCAGAGAACGGTAGCACTCGATGTCGGTCTTCATCAGGTAGTTGAGCAGGCTGCGGCGACGACCGATCATTTTGAACAGGCCACGACGGCTGTGATGGTCGTTTTTGTTGGTGCGCAGATGCTCGGTCAGGTCATTGATCCGCTTGGTCAGGATAGCGATCTGCACTTCGGGGGAACCGGTGTCGCCCTCATGGCGCTTGTTCTCCTCGATGATCTGGGTCTTTTCTTCTTTTCTCATCATGATAGAGTCACCTCTTTGAAAAATTTACCGGCACAATAGCCAAGGGCAGGCAACATCCCCGACTCGGGGCATACTCCGCAAGGCCATGTATGCGGTCACATTTGCTAGTATAACATACTTTTCCTCCTTTGTAAAGGAGGTTCCCGGTTTTTTAAAAAATTTTTCTCACCCGATTTTTCCGTAGCGGAAATCCGGCTGCCGGCTGTCAAACCGGTAAGTCACCCCCGTGACTCCCGCCGCCGAAACGAAATATTCCGTCTGGGAATAGAAGGGCAAGAAAAGCCCTTCGCCAATCAACAGCTCCTCCGCCTGCCGGTAAAGCCCCGCCGCCTTTTGGGCGTCCGGCTCCACGGATGCCGCATCCAGAAGCGCCGAAAGCTCCGGCAGCACATAAACCGATCGGAAGACCGAAAGCGCCGCCTCCGGCGACCTTCCGTTCCCCGAAAGGCTCACCAGAGCACAGTCGTAATCCCCCGCTGCCAGCCGTTTTTCATATTCGCCTGCACTCAATGCCTCCACCGTCAGATAAAGCCCCAGATCCCGCTGCCAGATCTGGGAAAGATAGGCAAAATTTTCTTCATGCCCGCTGTCCTTCGGCAGGATCAGCCGCAGCCCGGAGATCCCGTTCTCCAGCTCCGCCACCCCTTCCCGGAAAAGCGCAACGGCCCCCTCCCGGTCAAGAGCCGGCAGAGAAACCGTACCCGCCAGCGCCCGATAGGTTTTCCCGCCCACCTGCGCATTTTTGGGGATCGCAAATTCCACCCGCTGATAATAATCGGGCAGCGCTTTCTCCATCGTAGAAAAATCCCCGTCTAAAAACAGCGCTTTCCGGATCTTTTCGTTGGAAAACGGCTCCCGATCCGTCCGGAATATAAGTCCCCAGACGGCACTGTCCGAACTTTCCACCGAAAGCCCTGACACATCCCCCAGAGCCAGCATTTCCGCCCCGGACAGAGCCGCCGCCGAAGTGATCCCCTCTCGGAACCGGGAAAACGTCGTCCCCGAAGAGGGCACTGCAAGGGTCAGGGAGGTGGCGGTCACCGCCGCCCGGTCGTAATAGGTGGCGGAAGGCCGCAGCTTTACCGTCCCGCTGTCCGACCAGGAGGAAAGGTAAAAGGCGCCGTTCCCTAAGATCTTGTTCCCCGCAAGGCCGTATTTCCCCTTCGTTTCCAAGAAGAAATCCTTCCGACAGGGCATGGCAGGCGCCGTAGAGAGCAGCTCTAAGAATAAGCCGTTATACCGGGAAAGCCGGATCTGCAGGCTGTACTTTCCCAGAGCCGTCACGCCTAAAAACGCCGGCTCCCCTGCAAGTACCGCTTCCGCTTCTTCGATGCAGGTGAAATCCGCCGCTCCCGGCGCATTGGTAGCGGGATCAAAAAGCCGCTGGAACCCGTAAACAAAATCCGCCGCCGTCACCGGCTGCCCATCGGACCACTTTCCATCCTCCCGCAGCTGAAAGGTATAGGTAAGCCCGTCAACGGACACGTCCCAGCTCTCCGCCGCTCCCGGGCAAACGGAGCCGTCCTCTCCTATGGTCACCAATCCCTCAAAAAGATTGGCAATAACCAACCGGGAAGCCGCATCCGCCGCAGACTGAGGATCCAGATTTTTCGGAGCCCCTTCCAGATCGTATACAAAATCGTTGTTCTCTCGCAGACAACCGCTGAAAAGCAGCGTCGGCATCAGGAAAACAACGAAGAAAAATGCCAGTGCTCGTTTCCGCATCTCGTCCTCCGATGAAAAGATCCTGTATGATTATTGTAGCACAGTGTCACCGGAAGAGCAAGGCTTTTTCTCAGAAACAGACAAGCCTCTGCAGCGCTTCCACCCTTTCCGCATCCGCCGCAGGATAGCAGTCGAAGGGGAACGGGATCCCCATCTCCTCATACTTCACCCGGCAGATCTTGTGAAACGGCAGAAGCTCTACCTTTTTCACGCACTTTTTCCCTGCGATCATCTGGTTCAGTGCTTCGACGTCCCCTTCCGTATCGTTTAGCCCCGGCACGATCACCTGCCGGATCCAGGTATCGATTCCCCGCTCCTCCAGCCGGTTCAGGAACGTCAGGGGCGCTTCCAACGAACAGCCCACATATTTCCGGTAGGCTTCCTCGCTGCTCATTTTCAAGTCCAGCAGAACCAGATCCGTCTGATCCAGCACCCGCTCCGCCGCCCCGTCCAGCCGGCAGCCGCTGGTGTCAATTGCTGTGTGAAGTCCTTTCACTTTACAGAGTCGCAGCAGCTCTTCTGCAAACTCCGGCTGCATCAAAACCTCGCCGCCGGAAAGGGTGACGCCCCCGGCTTCCCCGAAATAGGGCCGGCAGCGGAGGATCTGCCGCAGCAGTTCCTCCGGCTCCGCCAAAGTCCCGCCCTGAAAATCCCAGGTGTCCGGATTATGGCAGTAGCCGCACCGCAAAGGGCACCCTTGTAAAAAAACGACAAACCGTACCCCCGGCCCGTCAACCGTTCCCAGACTCTGCACCGAATGGATCCGTCCCGTCATTTTCTCTCCTCCTTTTCCAGCCGGAAACAAGGCCCTTCCTCCCCGTTCCTTCCCAACGGATAAACCCCCGCTTTTTTCAGCACCCGCCGGGAAGCGGCGTTCTCAGGCTCCGTTTTTGCTTCCACCGATACCACCCCCGGTTGGGACAGCGTCCAGCTGCAGGCCACCCTCACCGCCTCGGTGGCATAGCCCTTTCCTTCCCATTCCGGAAGGATCCCATAGCCGATCTCCGGCCGCCCGGAGTCGGGAAGCCCCTTGAAGCAAAGATCCCCCACCGTTTCCCCGGTCTTATTTAAAACGATCCGCCATGTCGTGTACCAGAGCGCTTGATCCGGATATTTAAGCACCCCGTCCCCCATCTCCCGATAGGCTTCCGCCAGCTCTGCGTCCCCGCAGCTTTCCGCCAAAGCGAAGACCTCTTCCGCCGTCATCGGCGCAAGCTCCAGTTGTTCTGTGTTCATAAAGGTGCTCCTTTTCCGGAAAAAGTTCCGCCGCCGGAAAAACCTCCGGCGGCGAAGAAACGGTTACAGGCTTTCGTGGAAGGTGCGGCTGATGACCTCCCGCTGCTGCTCCTTCGAGAGCTTATGGAAGTTCACCGCATACCCGGAGACCCGAATGGTCAAATTCGGGTACTTGGAAGGATCGTTGTAAGCGTCGATCAGCTGCTGACGGTTCATGACGTTGACGTTCAAATGGTGCGCCATCTGCTTAAAGTATCCGCCCAGAACCAGCACCAGATTGTCCACCCGCTCCTCTTCGCTGCGCCCCAATGCCGAAGGGGTGATGGAGAAGGTGTTGGAAATACCGTCCCGGCACTTTTCATAAGGCATCTTTGCCACGGAATTCAGAGAAGCCAGCGCCCCGTGGGTCTCCCGGTTGTGCATGGGGTTGGCACCGGGAGCAAAGGGCTCGCCCTTCTTCCGGCCGTCAGGAGTAGAGCCGGTTTTTTTGCCGTACATCACGTTGGAGGTGATGGTCAGCGCCGACAGAGTGTGCAGCGCTCCCCGATAGGTCGGCGTTTTCTTCAGCTCGTCGGACACATCGCTGAGCATTTGTTTGGCAATGCCGTCCACCCGGTCGTCGTCGTTTCCGTATTTCGGAAAATCCCCCACAGTCTCGAAATCCTCGATGAAGCCATCGGCGTCCCGGATCACCCGGACCTTCGCATACTTGATGGCGCTCAAAGAGTCGGTGATGACCGACAGTCCCGCCACGCCGAAGGCCATGAACCGCTCCACATCGGTGTCGTGAAGCGCCATCTGGATCTTCTCGTACGCATATTTGTCGTGCATGTAGTGGATCACGTTCATGGTGTTCACATAGAGCCGGCAGAGCCACTGCCGATAGATCCGGAACCGCTCCATAACCTTGTCATAATCCAGATATTCGTCCTCATAAGGCGCCATCTGAGGCCCGATCACCGTCCCGGACAGCTGATCCCTTCCGCCGTTCAAAGCCAGCAGCAGGAGCTTCGGCAAATTGCACCGGGCGCCGAAGAACTGCATCTGCTTACCGATCTTCATGGCGGAAACGCAGCAGGCGATGCCGTAATCGTCCCCGTAAATGGGCCGCATCAGGTCGTCGTTCTCATACTGGATGGAATCGGTGTCAATGGACACCTTGGCGCAGAATTTTTTGAAGGGCTCCGGCAGCTTTTCCGACCACAGCACCGTCAGATTGGGCTCCGGCGCAGGCCCTAACGTATAAAGGGTGTGCAGCACCCGGAAGGAGTTTTTCGTGACCAGAGGCCGCCCGTCCTCCCCGACGCCTCCGACGCTTTCGGTGATCCACATGGGGTCGCCGCCGAACAGCTCGTTATACTCCGGCGTCCGCAGGTGCCGCGCCATCCGCAGCTTCATGACGAAGTGATCCATCAGCTCCTGGGCGCCCTCTTCGGAAAGGATCCCCCGATCCATGTCCCGCTGGAAATAGATGTCGAGGAAGGTGCTGGTGCGCCCTAAGGACATGGCGGCGCCGTTCTGCTCCTTGATGGCGGCCAGGTAGGCGAAATAGAGCCACTGGATCGCTTCCTTCGCATCCTTCGCCGGCCCCGAAATGTCAAAGCCGTACATCTGCGCCATTTCCTTGAGCTTCCCTAAAAAGGCGATCTGCTGATACAGCTCCTCCGTCTGCCGGATGGAGTCGGCATTGAAGTTTTCCTCGCCGATCCTTGCCTTATCCGCCTTTTTCTTTGCGATCAGCACGTCCACTCCGTAAAGAGCCACCCGCCGATAGTCGCCGATGATCCGTCCCCGCCCGTAGGCGTCGGGCAGCCCGGTGATGAGCCCTGCATGGCGGGCTTTCCGCATCTCGTCGGTGTAGGCTCTGAAAACGCCGTCGTTATGGGTGGTGCGGTAGGTGAACTCCTCCTCCACCTTGTGGGACAGATGATAGCCGTAGGCCTCGCAGGCGCTGCGTGCCATGCGGATGCCGCCGAAGGGGTTGACCCCCCGCTCCAGCGGGTGCTGGGTCTGCAGCCCTACGATCAGCTCGTTTTCCTTATCCAGATACCCCGGCGCATAGCTGGTCAGGGAGGAGACCGTCTCCGTATCCACGCTTAAAACGCCGCCAAAGCTCCGCTCCAGCTCAAAGAGCCGGTTCAATTTCTCCATCAGCCGGCTGGTGCGCTCCGTAGGACCGCTTAAAAAGCTGTCGTCCCCCTCGTAGGGGCGATAGTTTTTCTGAATAAAATCCCGGACATTTACCTCTTCCTGCCATGCTCCGCCGACAAACCCGCTCCACTGCTTGAATTCCATGCTGTTTTCTCCTTCCGATCTTACCCGAAAAGCTGCTCTTTTTCAAAACAAAAAGAGCAGCCCAAAACAAAAGGGCTGCCCAGACGGTCGGCAATTGATCATCTCCTGCTCCATGTGGTGTCCCCACTGATCCGTCAGTCGCAGGAAACGAGAGGAAACCTTCCCCTAATGGTTTCATTATACCGGTTCTTTTTCTGCTTGTCAAGAACGGATCTTCCGTTTTTCAGCAAATGGGAACGGCTTTTCGGAAAACCGCCGGTCATTCCGTCCGGTAGACCGGGTATCTTGTCCGCTTCCGTAATTTCCCGAAGCACCCGGCACGGCACGCCGACGGCGAGCATGTTCCCCGGGATGAATCTTGTCACAACGCTGCCTGCGCCGATGACGGTATTGTCTCCGATCTCCACACAGCAAAGCCCGGCCCATTCCCGGCGGATCTCCTTTTCCACGGCGTCCTCATCCGGGTCGAGCTGAAGCCCCAGCTTCCGAATCGCTGCAAAAACCTCCTCTGGATCCTCTAAGATCCGCACTTTCCCGAAAGCGATCACACTGCGGAAACAGGTGGTCAGCGCCTCCAGCACCAGCTGATCCGTCTCCGCCACGAAAAAGGAAACCTTCGGATCCCGCCGGATGGCGTCTGATTTGTGCCCGCTCTTCGCCCCGTGAAACCAGAGCTTCCCGTCCTCATACACATAATTCACCGGGACGGCATACGGGTACCCGCCGTCCGACTGCTTTTAAGATCTCTTTGCATTCTTTCCGGCAAAGCGCCTGACCTTTCCGCCGCATCTCCCGAAATTCTTCCATGTCCTGCCTCTCAATACCCTGCTTCCCGATTTACCCGGTGAAGCAGCTCTTCTCCTGCCAGGAACCGCCGCAGATTCTCCACGCAGATCTGAACGATCCGGTCATGGGTATAGGGCAGGTGGAACCCTCCGGATACATGGGGTGTAATTACAATGTCCTTTACCCCCCACACCCGGTGATCCGGCGGAAGCGGCTCCGGATCCGTCACATCCAGCCCCGCTCCTCTTAAATGCCCGGACTCCACCGCATCGCAGAGAGCCGGCGTATCTATGGCATTTCCCCGCCCGGCATTGAGGAGGATTGCCCCCTCCTTCATCCGGCTCAGCCGCTTTGCATCAAAAAGTCCCCGGGTCTCCGGCGTTTCCGGCAGGCTCAGCAGCACCACGTCCGCTTTCGGCAGGCATTCGTCCAGCTTTTCTAACGTATAAAGCTCTTTTACATACGAAGGTTTCTCCCCCGGCGTCCGCTTGATCCCTGTGACCGATGCACCCAAGGCGTCCGCCCGCTTGGCGAACTCCCGACCCAAGTCTCCGAGCCCAACGACCAGCACCCGCGCTCCCAGCAGAGAAGTGACCTTCCCCTCGTCGTGCCAGAGACGCTCCCGCTGGTTGTCCCGATAGCGATGGAGCTTTTTGAGAAGGGTCAGGGCAAGCCCCAGCATGTGCTCGGCGATTCCCGGCCCGTATGCCCCGGAGGCATTGGTCAAAATCACTCCGTCCCGCAGCGCCCCGGGCTTTGCATAAAACCCAACGCCTGCCGAATTGAGCTGCAAAAGCTCCAAAGCCGGCAGCTTTTCCAAAAGCTCCGCTTTGGGGTTTCCCAAGACCACCCGGACCTGCCGCAGCACCTCTTCCGATACGCCTTCTGCACCGTAAAAAAATTTCGCCCCCGGCGCCGCCGCTTCCAGCTGACGGCGGTGCTCCGGCTCGGTGGGAAATAAGACAAGAATCGGCTCCATAATCACATCGGCTCCTTTCGGGAATAGTACCATCATACCCTCTTTTTCCCCCGTCTGTCAACCGGTTTTCATCGTTTTGCCCCGGCTTTTGTCTATTTGTTCAGCTTTAACAGCTCCGCAAGGAGCGCAATCGGGAAAATCAGGATCATGAGAAGGCATCCCACCGTTTTTCACCTCGTTCCGGATCGTTTTGATGCCTTCATTTTACTTTTTCTCCTGTCCAATAAAACGGACTTGTCAAGCGGCCCAAAAAGGTGTATACTAAGCATATAAATATTTGTTCGGGAGGTTTCGGTATGGATCGCACCATTCTCCACTGCGACTGCAACAGCTTTTTCGCCTCAGTGGAGTGCGTCTTCCGCCCGGAATTAAAAACCGTCCCCATGGCGGTCTGCGGCAATCCGGAAAACCGCCACGGCATTATCTTAGCCAAAAACGAGCTGGCCAAAAAGGCCGGGGTAGTCACGGCGGAGACGGTCTGGCAGGCCCGGCAAAAATGTCCGGAGCTTGTCTTAGTCCCCCCGCACCATCAGGAATACGTCCGTTATTCGAATCTCGTCAACGCCATTTACCAGCGCTATACCGATCAGGTGGAGCCCTTCAGCATCGATGAATCCTGGCTGGATGTCACGGGAAGCCGAACCCTTTTCGGCTCCGGAGAGACCATTGCCGACGCCATCCGCAAAGCCGTCCGGGAGGAGCTGGGCATCACCGTCTCCGCCGGTGGGGGTCTCCTTCAACAAAATTTTCGCCAAAATGGGCAGCGATTATAAAAAGCCCGATGCTACCACCGTCATTTCCCGGGAAAACTACCGCCAGCTTCTCTGGCCCCTGCCCATCTCCGAGATGATCTTCGTAGGAAAAGCCTCCCGTACCGCTTTAAGGGAGCTGGGGATCTACACCATCGGCGACCTGGCCCGGGCGGAGCCTTCCCTGCTCCTTGCAAGGCTGGGAAGGATCGGCGGCGTCCTCTCCACCTACGCCCGTGGGGAGGATCAAAGCCCTGTGACCTCCATTTACGACGAACCGGAGGAACCAAAATCCGTGGGAAACGGCATGACCTTCCGACGGGACTTATCTGGCGAGGACGACCTGCGCATCGGCGTTTTGTATCTGGCGGATTCTGTTGCTGCCCGGCTCCGCCGCCACGGGCTCCGCTGCCGCACTGTTGCGGTAACGGTGAAAGATCCCAAATTCCACACCGTTTCCAAGCAGAAGATTCTCCCCCGCTCCACGGATCTGGCGAAAACCATCGCCGAGGCCTCTCTGGAGCTGATCCGCAGCTGCTGGAACCCCTCCTCCCCCATCCGATCCATCACCATCACCGCCAGCCGCTTCCATGAATCCGGAGGCGACCAGCTCTCCCTCTTCCAGTCGGCGGAGGAGATCAAAGACCCCGGCAAGCGGAAGCGTCTGGAACAGGCTGTGGATCAGGTCCGCAGCCGCTACGGCCGCTCCGCCGTCTCCTTCGGCCGCATCTTAAAAAACGACATCGGCATCGGCGAAAAAGGCTCCACCAATCCCAAATGCCCAGGGGAATCGTAATTCCCAGATATGATAAAAGACGCAGCCGCACATTAAATTAGCGGCTGCGCTTTTCCTTATTTTACAAAACGATGGGATCAGGCAGTTCGGTCACACTGCCGGGCGCAATCCTCACAACAGAGTCCGCTCCGATAGCACTGACCCATATCTCTGTGCAGGTGGGATTATAAACAAACCGTCCGTCCACTGAAAACACTAGTTGACGGTAGGCGAAAACGTAGCTTTCAATTTCTCCGTTGGTCGCATACCAGACATCCTCATGACCCGAGACGGTTTCCAAAAAGTGCTCGATGTACTCCCAGTTATCATTTTGGTCAAATTCATAGCAATGTCCCCAGACATAAAACAGCTTCTGCAAGGGAAACGGGGAAGTATCCTTCAGGAACTTTTCCGTGAGCTCAGGGAGCATTTTGTCATCATGATGACAGGTGGGATTCCATTTACGGAAATCCTCCGGAATATCAAACCGATGAGTAGCCTGAATGGTACGAGCATAAGTGATGCCGCAGCTTTCCAGCGCATTTACCACCGTGCTGTCATAAGCGCCAAAGGCGTAGGCGAACCCGGTAAGAGGACGCTCTACCAATGCCTCCAGTTCCTTTCGACAGGTCAGAATCTCGTTTATGCAGCGGGCCGAATCGATACCGCAGATGCTGGAATGATACTGCCCGTGGGCGGCAACTTCATGGCCGGCGTAAATGTGCTTTACATCCTGCGGACGCACTTTATTATGGGCTACGGGCTTTTTTCCGATGGTAATTATCCCAGATTGTCCCAGCAAGCCGGAATTGAGATTGAATGTTCCTTTGAGCTTGTACCGATCCAGCAGTTCAATAAACCGGATATCCTGGGTGATGCCATCATCATAGCTTACGGTAAAGGCTTTCTGCTTTCCGCCCGGCCACAAAAGCCGGTCGTGCATTTGAAGACTCATTTATGCTCTCCTTTCCAGGTTGCGGCGGCGCCTTCCGGATCACGGCTTATTCTTTACCAGATGCAGCGCAAACCCGCCGATTTCTTCCTGAAGGTAAATGAGGAGCGTATGACCTTCGGCGTCCGTTTTACGGGAAGACGCGTCGAAAACCGCACCTCGCTTTTCCAATTGATAAACAGCCCTGTCTACGTTCCTGGTACCGATGGCAATATGCCCGTGAGCGCCCCGATACGGGCCCTTTATACATTCCACCAAAGATCCCGCAAAAATCGCAGTTTCGTTGGGCAGGTACGGCACATCAAACAGCCGGCAGAACAGCCGGGCGATTTTTTCAGCTTCGGCGGCCTCCTTACAGTTCAAGCCCACATGGACCACTCGAAAGTCAAGAAGGCCGCGCACCGTTTCCTTACAAAGGGATGAAATCCCGCTCCAATCTTCGCTTTGAATCTGCCTGGTCATCCACGAACCGCCGTAGGCAAGGACCCGGTTCCGGGACAGACACCGGTTCATTTCCACCGTACCGATTTCGCCGACCGGAATCCACATCCGGTTTCTCCGGGGATCATCCGAGGCATCGATTATCGCGGCCTTGCCGCTTTTTCCGACAGAAATTCCCATATTCGCCGCCTGCTCCGCCTCCTCTGCCGTGGAGATACAGGGAATCACAAGCGCGCCCTTGGAGCGGGCATAGCGAATGACCTCCGGAACAAATCCCGGCGTACTGATGAACATCCCGCCGGCCGCAAGGGCCTGGTCCACCTGTTCGCAGGTGTGGACATCCCCTGCGCCGACCAAAACCTCCGGACATTCCGAGGAAATCCGCCGGATAGACTCCGCGGCAGCGGCCGTGCGGAAAGAAACCTCCGCAATGGGAAGACCGCCGGCCGCCATCGCCCGGGCCAAGGGTACTGCTTTTCGAGAATCATCCATTTCAAAGGTGGGAACGATTCCCAAAGCGGAAATCAGTTGAAACCGCTCGTCCATCTTGCGCACCTCTCCTCTAATCCCTGAACGCCACGGAATTCCCCGTTTTCGCCGATGCAAAGCAGGCTTCGATGATTTTGAGGACTCGCAAGGCATGCTCGTTGGTAACAATCTGTTCCGCCTTGCCCCGGCAAGATTCCACAAAATTCCGATAAAGGGCGTTGCGGTCGAAATCGAACCGGGGCAAGGGCAATTCGATCATGGTATCCTTGGTTCTGGGAGCCATGGTCTTGGTCAAGCCGGATCCCGCCACAATAGGCTGTGCGTCTTTATCCGTCCAAGTAGACAAGCGCATCATCCTTCCATCGCAATTCCAACTGTAAATCTCTGCCGAGCCGTGGTCGGCAAACAAATTCCAAAGAGGCAGACGGACAAAATGGCAGGTGTCCACTTCCAAACGGACTGTCAGTCCTCCCTCAAAGGTCAGATAGACGAACACGTTATCATCGCATTCTGCATTGGTGATGTATTTCAGGTCGCAGAATATCCGCTCCGGAGCTTTTCCCACCAGCTTCACAATTCGGTCGATGATGTGCACGCCCCAGTCGTAAAGCATTCCGCCGCCGAATTCCCGCTTGCTTCTCCAATCCCCGGGAATTCCCCGCGCACCCATGATCCGGCAGCGGATCTCAAAGGTCTTGCCAAGAAGCTCCTCCTCATAAATTTTTCGGATAATCAGGAAGTCCTCATCCCATTCCCGGTTCTGCCTGGGGTAAAAGACCCGATTTGTCTTTTTGGCCTCCTCCATTACCTCCAAAAGGTCGGCACTGCTCAGCATGACGGGCTTTTCGCAGAGCACATGCTTCCCCGCCCGCAGGGCGGCAATGGCCATGGATTTGTGCAGATGGTTGGGCGTGGCGATCAAAATAGCATCTACGCTTTTGTCGGCCAGCATCTCCTCATAACTGGAATAAACGAAAATCCCTTGTGAAACCGCCCACTCCATCCGTAAGGGGTCGATATCGGTGATTCCGGCCAGTTCTATCAGGTTTCCCAAGCGGGTGGTCATTGCGCTGTCCGGCATTTTGGCATCGAAAACGTTTCCCATATAAACGGTCTCGCCGGTCCCGCTTTTCAATGCCACAGCGTGGCCGCTTCCCATGCCGCCGCAGCCCACAATCGCGATTCGGAATTTCTCATTCATGTTCAAGCTCACTCCAAACGAACAGATTTTCAGCAAAACAACCCATCATTCCGCCTGTAAAGCCGTCATCATCCCTACGTTCTTTTCCATTGCGTCCATACGGGGACTGTCGCACAAGAGCATCGTGCAAGGCTTCTCCGGGGTAAAGGGCGTCCATTCCGGCAGATCCCCGCCGTTGGGATCGGCGTTTTTGGCAAAGTTGGTGAAATAGCGCATCTCCAAATCAGAAAGGCGGTAATCTGCTTCCCCGAAGGCCCGCCAGCTCCGGTCTAAGGTGCCGTGTATATACCAGAGGTCGCCGGAGTGGAAGGAGCCCTCTTCTGAGGGATTTCCTTCTCTGTCCGGAAGTTTCCGGCAGAAATAGTAGACATACAAGGGCTTTCTCCCCAGCTTGTTATGGACCTTCGCCCAGTAATGCGTACCGAAAACCGCGCCGTCCGCCATGACGTCTGCATCGCTCCGAGCGGCCTCCTCATCCGAATGGATGTCGTAGAGCTTCCAGGCGATCTCGTCTACACCGGGGAAGAAGCTGGCCACTGCTCCTCGAAAACCGTCCATGGTATTTCGATATCCGTAGCCGAAGGCCGCGCCTTCGTTGGCGCAGCTGCCTGCCATGATCTCCACGTCATGATGGCGGCCATGAATGATCGCCGCAGAGGGCTCCTCTAACAGATAATAATTGTCAATGCAGAAGGTGCAATTTATGCGGCTTTGCACCATATATGCCAGAATCATCGCCTCCGGAAGATCCCGAAGTTCTTTTAGCGAATTGCAGGAGCAGGTCTTCTGAAAAGCAAGTCCCTTCTGTTCTTCATCCCGCAGTGTGCCGGCCCGCATCAGAGAAACAACGCCGCTGCCGGAAATGCTGATGGCCCGCCGGAACAGTCCCTTGGTCAGCGGGCTGACGCAGTGGGCGTGAACGTTCCCTGCACCGGCGGACTGCCCAAAAATCGTTACTATGTCCGGATTGCCGCCAAAGGCTTCGATATTCTCCTGTATCCATTTCAGCGCCGCCACCTGATCCAGCAGTCCGTAGTTTCCGCTTGCGCCGTATCCACTTTCTGCCGTAAGCTCCGGATGCGCAAGAAATCCGAATACATTGAGCCGGTAAGTTACGTTGACGTAAATCACCTGCTTTTCGGCAAGGCGGGCGCCATCGTGCTCCGGCTCGTGAGGAAATCCTGTCACATCCCCGCCACCGTGAAAATAGACCATGACCGGAAGCTTATCCGATGCGGAAGCCGCCGGCGTCCAGATGTTCAGATACAGGCAGTCTTCGTGTATAGCGATTTGGGAATAGTCGATGGGAAACTCCTTCACATAGAACGGCATGGTCGCCTTAGTCTGCATGGCGGCTGCCCGGAATTTCTCGCATTGCAAGATGCCGTTCCAAGCCTCTGGCTTCTCCGGCGCTCTCCAGCGCAGTTCTCCCACCGGAGGTTTTGCGTAAGGAACGCCTCGAAACACCGCCACTCCGGCCACGGACGATGGCGTTCCCTGTACTTTCCCATACCTGGTTTTCGCATGTAAGAGCATCGCGCAACACCTCGCTTTTTGACTTAACCCTTGACCGAACCGATGGTAATGCCCTTGATAAAGGATTTTTGAAAGAAGGGATACATAATCAGAACCGGCAAAACGCCGATGACGGCCAAGGCCATTCGGATGCCCACCGAGGGCAAGTCCTTCACATCGATGCCAACTTGACTGGATATCTGGCTCTGAAGCACATTCACGCTGTCCAGCACGGATTTCAGATAGTTCTGGATTCCATACAGGTCCGTTCGATTTTGAATGTAATAAATGCCGTTGGTCCAGTTGTTCCAATAGGCGATGAAGGACATCAGGGCGATGGTGCCGATAATGGGCTTGCAGAGTGGAAGAACCACGGAAAATAGCGAGCGGTACTCACCTGCTCCATCGATTTTTGCCGCATCGACAATCTCATTGGCCACATTGGAGGTAATATAGGTCCGCACCATGATGACGTTGAAGGGACTCATCAGCAATCCGGGAACGATCATGGCAAATATGGTGTCCTTTATATGGAACAATCGCGTATAAACCATATAGGTTGGCACCAACCCGCCATTGAACAACATGGTGAAGAACAGGAAAAAGGCAAAAAAGCTCTTTCCGGGAAGGTCATGTTTGGAAAGCGGATATGCAAACAAAATGGTCAAAAACAGACATGTAAACACGCCGCTTCCGGCAATGATGATGCTCATCATATAGGCTCGTAAAACGCCGCCGCTGACCGAAAACAAATACCGGTACGCATCAAGTGTGACAACCTTTGGAAAAAGCGAATATCCATGTTCCAGAAGTTCCCGCTCTGTGGTAAAGGAACTGGAAATCAGCAGCCAGAATGGCACGATAGCCATTACCACCAGGAAGGCCAGAAGAATGTGCTGAACAACGATAAAGACCTTGTTATTTGTAATCATCTGCCCGCCTCCTTAAAACAACGAGCTTTCTTCGTCTACTTTTCGGACAATCAGATTGGTAGTTACAACCAGCACAAAGCCGAGCACAGACTGAAACAACCCGGCCGCTGAGGACCTGCCGATGCTGTTCTGCTCCAGCAGCGCCCGATACACAAAGGTATCGATGGTCTGTGTGGTGGGATAAAGCAGCCCGCTGTGCATAGGCACCTGATAAAACAGCCCGAAATCCGAGTAACAGATTCTCCCCACGGCAAGAATCAGCAGGATGACAATCGTCTTTTTCATGCAAGGAAGGGTGATCCGGAAAATCTGCTGCCAAAGAGAGGCTCCGTCTACCACTGCAGCCTCATAGTAGGTCTTATCGATACCAATCAGGGTAGAATAGTAGAGGATGGATGTGTAGCCGATGGACATCCACAGATATACAATGGTCAGGATAATCGGCCATGGCCCCGGCGTGTTGTACCAGCTGATGGGATCGATATGAAGCGCCGCCAGGATCGTGTTGTTCATGAAGCCGTGCTGTTCGTTCAGGAACGCATAAACGATATAGCTAATAATAATCGTGGAAAGCAGATTGGGAATCAGAATAATCACCTGGGACACATTCCGAAACGCCCGGTTCTTCACAGTATCCAAAGCAATGGCAACAACCAGCGCAAGAACATTTCCCAAAATGATAAACGCCACATTGTAAAGAATCGTGTTCCGGAACATGATATATGCATCGTTTGAAGCCAGCAGATACGTAAAGTTTGAAAAGCCCACCCAAGGACTTTTGAAAATTCCAAGCGCATAATTGATTTTTTTGAAAGCAATCAAAATCCCAAACATGGGCAGATAGTTATTGATGATCAGGTAGATCATCCCAGGGATCAGCATGGTATACAGCGGCCAGCATTTTAAAATGCGCTTTTGCAATTTCGAATTTGTTTTCATCTATTTTCACCTCGCCATTCTTTTGCGCAATTGGACGAGTACTGACTGCTCAATCATTCAGAATCCCTTTGAAGGCAATGGTTTTCTGCTGGGTTACTTCCTCCAAAGTGGAGACTGCACCCTCTCTGCCCACCCCGGAGTATTTATAGCCGCCGAAGGGTTGGTGGGCCAGCCGATAATTTCCGCTGCCGCCGATGATGCAGGAACCGGATTCCAGACGGTTCGCCACCTTCATGGCAACTTTCATATCCGAGGTCATAACGCCGGAGGAAAGGCCGAAAATCGTGTTGTTCGCAATTTCAACCGCTTCGTCTGCGGTATCAAAGGAGATCAGAGGCCAAACCGGCCCAAAGCATTCCATGTCCTTGGCGATGTCCGCCTCCTTGGGTGTCTTAATAACCGTAGGCTCCACAAATGCGCCATTCCGCTTTCCGCCAAGCAGCAATTCTCCGCCTTGATCAAGAGTCAGCCGGATCTGCCGCTCTACTTCTTTGGCGTCCGCTTCCCGCACGCAAGGACCCATTTCCACAGACGGGTCAGCGGGATCACCGACCTTAACGGCGGACAACCGTGCCGTTAGATCCGCTGCGAATTTGTCATAAATTCCTTTCTGCACAAGAAAACGCTTGCTGGCGCAGCAGGTCTGTCCTGCGTTTCCCAGCCGTCCCGCCACCGCCTCGTCAAGAGCCTTTTCATAGTCGGCATCACCGAAAATAATAAGCGGGTCGTTTCCTCCCAGTTCCAAAGAAACCGGACGAAGACTTTTTGCACAGGTTTCGGCCAAGGAGATTCCTACTCCGGTGCTGCCGGTAAAACTAACCGCCGCCACACGGGGATCCTTTGCGGCGGAGGCGCCGATCAGGCTGCCCTTTCCGGTGACGCAGCAAACGGCATTGGCAGGAACGCCTGCCTTATAGAGCAGATCCACGATCATAATCGCGCTGCGCGGGGTCTTGGAGGAAGGCATCAAAACCACGGCGTTGCCCGTAACCAGCATAGGCGCCAGCTTATGAGCTGCCAGCTCGCAAGGATAGTTAAACGGCACGATATTGGCAAATACACCCAGCGGCTCATGGATGGTCATGACCACATCGCCCTGGGATCTGGCCTCCCCGTTATACGGAAGGGTCTTCCCATAAAAGGTATAGGCTGCAGCGCAATAGATCCGGAAGATTGCCGCGTTGGCATAGACCTCGGTCCTGCACTGTTCCATTGGTTTTCCGCCTTCTTCGCACATCACCTGGGCGATTTCTTCTACATGTTCTTCAACCAGGCAGGCGTATTTTTCCAAAATACGCATCTTTTCGTGCAGCGGAACGGCATCCCACTCTTTCTGCCCCACCACCGCAAGTGAAATGGCCCGATCCAGATCCTCTAGGGTGGCCGCCGGCACGGTATCTACGGCCCTTCCCGTAGCGGGATTGACGATATCGATTGTCGCACGATCGGACGAATCAACAAACCTTCCTCCAATCAACATCTGCATGACGTTGTTCAACTCCTTTACTGATTCACAGCTCAGAAAGCTTCTTGCCTCTTTCCGAGCATCTTGTCGGTTCTTCTCATGACTTCAAGGCACATCTGCCCATTGTGGAAGGGACACTTTCCAGGGTTCAACTTGTCCATTCCGTGCTGGCCGTCCGAAAGATGGCCACCGGTCTTATCTGACCGGATGTTGTTGTACCAATCGCCGGTTTCCCTGTTGACGAAATACTTTTCGATAAAATCGATCTGCTTTTCACAGGCATCCAAAAATTTGACCTTCCCGGTCATGTCATACCCGCACAGCATCGCGGAAACCGCCTCGGAAACCGCCCACCAAACGTGAACATCGCCGGTCTCTCCAGTACTCAAATTCACGCCGTTATACAAGCAGCCGTTGGGGTCAAAGGCGTTTTCCACTATGTTTTCCAGCACCTCGGATACGACCTGGCAGGTTCTTTCCCGAATGTCCTCCAGCTTCAGCTCGTCGACAATATTGACCAGCAGATAGCTTAGCTCGCAATCATGGCCATAGCTGACGGAATTCCCAAACCGCTGCATATCTTTTGTTACCAAGGTCAGGAAGCTATGATGCTCCTCGTCATACATCTCATGAATCAGAATCTCCGTCAATTCTTTTAAAACCTTGGCGATTTCGTTATCATGGGTGGCCTGCCACAACCGATAATATGCCTGGCACAGATGGTGCGGATACATGATGGCGTCGTCCGGAAGGGAAATCGAAGAATTCCTTCGCCCATTATCGAAGCCGGGCTTGGGGGACCAGTCACGATAAAGTGTTGCGTGATACACGCCGGGACGAATTCTGGCATGGGCCTCCATCAGCCGAAACGCCTCCATGCACATTTTCAAGGCTTCCTCGCTGCCGGTGGCGTGATAATATTCCGCCAGGCCCATAATGAAAAATGCTTCGCAATAGTTGGGCTTCGTATCAGAGAGGACAGCACCGTCCGCACCGGCTGATACGAACGCGCCGCCGAACTCCTTGTCGTAAAAGTGTCGCTTCATCTCCTGAAACGCATAATCGGCGCGATCCAAATAGATTCTGCCCCGAAGCTCCCGGTAAGAAGCGGAAAACACAAAGAGCATTCTCCCCAGAAGCGTCAGATTCCGGGGTTCGGAATAATTGCGCTCTCCCTCCAGGGTGACGACGCCGTAGTAACCGCCGTTCTCACGGTCCATAATGTATTCGCTGCACCACCAGGGCAGAATGACACCGGTCAAATCAAACTGGGCCCAGGCGCGAATTTTCTCCAACCGTTGCTTGTTCACTGGATTTCCCCTCCTCCTGCTGTCAGAACAGCCGCTGGAGAAATGCGTGAACGCTCTTCCTCCAGGTCTGCCACTCATGCACGCCGTCGCAGAGAAAATACTCCACCTGAATCCCATTATCCGTCAAAGCCTTCAGCTCTCCGGGGAGCTTCTCACCGCCCTCCAGCATTCCCCTGCTGAAAAACAGCAGCTTGTGCTGGGAGTTAAACGTCTCCGCATTTTCCGCAGTTGTAAAGCCTTCGGTGCTCACCTCAGGAAAAGCGTTGCCGACTACGCCGCTGAAAACGCCGATATAGTCAAAGTAATCCGGATTATTGAAAGCCGTCCACTGGGTCTGGAAAGAACCCATGGAAAGTCCGGCAATAGCCCGATGGGCTTTATCCGTATGAACACGGAAGCGCCCCTCGATAAAGGGAATACAGTCCCGTATCAGCAGCTGATCGATCTGTCCGGGCAGAACGCCTTGCTGCTGCGTGCCGGGCGCGTATGCATGGCCGAAATTCATCACCACGAGCATCTCTTTGCACTTTCCCTGAGCAAGAAGATTGTCCATGATCAGATTGATCTTACCTTGCCAGATCCAGCCGGTCTCGTTTTCGCCGCCGCCATGGAGCAGATAAAGCACGGGATATCTCTTATCCAAATTTTCCTCGTATCCCGGCGGAGTATAGACCCAGCAATTGCGCAAGGTGCCGGTATAAGAGGAGCGGTAATATTCACATCGCACCGCGCCGTGGGGAACGTCCTTGAAATCGTAAAAATCAAATTCCGGGTCCGGCACATCTACAAAATTGCACAGCCGGTTGTGGGCGTAGCAGATGGGAGCATGCTCATACAGATGCTCCTTCCCATCGAAGAAGTAATAAAGGAACTGCACGCCGCCGGGGATTCCGGAAATAACCGCCTGCCACCAGCCTTCCCGCTCCGTCTTATGTAAAGAACGCTTTTCCTCGCCCATTCGCGTATTGCGGGTGCCGCTGATTTCGACGCTTTCTGCGCCTGGCGCATAAACATTGAACTCCACACCCCCGGGACGGAATTCAATAACCCGCGGCTCCCGGGTGTAGCCCATTCTGCGGGGCTGCTTTCCATCCGGGGAGGCGGGAATCATCCCCATCCACAGATCTGTCTCCGAAAAATTCAGTGGGCTGGCGTTTAAGGTGTCAAATTTGCGTTGATCCATACCTGTACTCTCCATTTCTCGGAATTACTCAAAATCCACGGCCCGGTTTTCCTCGCCGCTGAGCAGAGCAGCCTCCATGATTTTGAGAACGCGAAGAGCCTGCTCGCCGGTGACGATCTGGGGAGCCTTGCCCTCGATGCAGTCTACCAGGTTCCGGTACAGGGCGTTTCTGTCGTAAATGGGACGCTCCAGCTCGATTACGTCGTTGTTGGCAGGAGGAGCGGCAAACCAGCTGGGGCCCTCGCCCCGCTTGATGGTAGGCTTCCTTACGGGAAGCGCATTGAAATCACGGACAAAGTTGGGGTCTCTGGGCCTTGCCTTCAGCACCTTTGCGCCCTCTCCGGTGAAGGTGATGACTTCTCCGATACCGGTAGTGCCGTTCAGTCTCCAACCAGGCGTGGGAGAATCAAAATGGCCCGCGCCGCTTTCAATATAGGCGACAAAGCCGTCCTCAAAAATCAGAGTCAGGTTAAAGCCCTCGTCCACATCGGTACCGGTGAGATTGATGACCTGGCAGAAGATTTGCTTGATCTTGGACTTGTTCATCTGAACAATGCGGTCGATGAGGTGCACGCCCCAATCCAGCATCATGCCGCCGCCATAACGCTTTTCGCTGCGCCATCCGAAGGGACCGTCCGCACCGCCGCCGCCGATCCGGTTTTCCAAGCTGAGAGGCTTGCCGGCCAACTGCTCGTCATAGATTTTTTTGACCACCAGATAATCGGGGTCCCATCTCCGGTTCTGCCGGGGGTAAAAAACCTTTCCGGTCTCCCTGGAAACCCGCAGGACCTCCTCCAACTCAGCGGAGGTGGGAGTAACGGGTTTCTCGCAAAGCACATGCTTGCCGGCCCGCATGGCCTTGATGGCGATCTCTGCGTGAAGATGATTGGGGACCGCCACCAGAACGATGTCCACCTCGGGATCGTCCAAAATCTCCTCCAAGGACTGATACACATGGAAGCCCTGGCTTCTGGCCCACTCCTGCCGCTTCTCGTCAATATCAAAAATGCCGGAAAGATGCAGGATCTTGGAAATGTCTGTGGTGACGGCTTCGATTTCATCGTCAATGATCTGCGGCAGCTGCCAATCGGTATAACCGGTTCCGTAACCGATGGCCAACGCATGACCGCCGCCCATATTTCCACAACCAACAATTGCAATGTTTTTCATTTTCGTTTATCTCCTTTTTATGGTATTTTACAAAGCTCTCAAATAGCCGGAATCGGCTGCCAGAGTCGTAAAGATATCGCCAGTCCAGGCATAGTCCCGCTCGACGATGTAAATTGGCTTACACGGCTGCGCATCGGCGGCCGCCTGAACAGCCTTCATGTCCACAATGCCTTTTCCCAATTCACAGTTGATTGAAAGCGCCTCGTCCAGCTTTCTCGCAGACTCCGGATCCATCTTCGGCCAGCCGGAAATATCCTTTTCCGCCTGCATACTCTTGGGCATGGGCTTCATAAACGCCAGCTTCATGGGAAATTCCTTGGTCTCCTTCACATGGACCAGTTCGAATCTCCCGGGATACTTCCGAATGTATGCGGCGGCATCCACATCGGCGCGGTAGGCCCAGGCAATATCGATTTCGAAAGCTACCAATTCGGGGTCGGTATTTTCAATCAGGATATCGCAAACCATCTTGTCGCCCAGCTTCAAGAAATCGTTGGAGTGATTGTGATAGCCGTACTTCATGCCAACGCTTTTGGCTTTCCGTCCCATCTCGTTCAAAAACTCTGCCGCTTCATAGGCTTCCTTTTCGCTGGTAATGGCCAGACCGGGATTGATCATATACTTACATCCGGTTCCGGGCAGGTATCTCAGATTTTCATCGGTATCCTCGGTCTCGACATGGGAACTGATGACCTCCATGTTGATGGAGCCGAGAAACTTTTTCAGCCCTTCCGGCGTATAGCCGCCATGAAGGCCGTAAAAAATTTCGATGCCGTTGTAGCCCAGTTTGGCCACCTTGGTCATCACGCCTTCGTAATCGTGCACCAACTGACGGGAAAAGCCGTCTAATTGTACGTAAAACTTATCCACAGTCTTCCTCCTTCAGCACGTTCATTTTTATAAAGCGCCCTTTCGGGCAATTGCTTTCCAATTCAAAGAGCTATTCCAGGCACTCATAAACCAAATCCCGAATACGGGGATGAATGTCCGAATAAACTCCGCGAAGGCCCAGAATGGCCTGTGCGTAAAACAGACTGATACCGTTTTTCGGATCTACAAGAGCATAAGCGCCGGCGGCGCCGTCCCACCCGAACTCCCCCGCCGGACTTTTGGCTTTCGTGGCATCCACCAGAACGCGGACTCCCAGCCCGTAATTGTAACCTGGCCGAAACATCCCCTTCATAGTGAAATCATCCAGCTGTACGGCGTTTAGCTGCGGCGTTCGAATGGCTTCGATGCTTTCCTCGGAAAGGATTTGGACTCCGTTTGCTCCCACGCCTCCGCAGGCCAATGCATCCAGCAGCGCGGAATAGCCGTCCACCGTAGCAATGAGACCGGCGCCGCCGCTGTCATACTGGTCCGTCAGTTCAAAGGTGTTGCCCTGATGCCGGGATTTCCTACCGGTCTTAAAATCGCAGGAATACTGAGCAGCCAGTCTCCCCTTATCTTCTTCCCGCAGATGGAAAAACACGTCGCTCACGCCCAGCGGCTCAAAAACATGCTCGACAACATAATCGCCGAACCGCTGTCCGGTCACGACCTCAATAACTGCGGCAATCACATCATGCCCCAGGCTGTAGGCGTGTCGAGTGCCGGGCTCATAAAGCAACGGCATCCTTGCAATAGCGCCTGCCATCTCGCGGGTGGAAGCGTGATTCCCGCTCTTTCGTTTCAGTTCTGCAATGGGCTCTGAGGCAGTGTTGTAGGAAAGCCCGGCAGTCATGGCCATCAGCTGCCGAATAAGGATGGGATTCTTCGCCGGATGTGACGGAGATGCTTGATTTGGCATATTTCCGAAATCGCCCAGCTCAAAATGATCCGCAACCTTCATGTGGGCAAACTCCGGCAGATACTCGGCCACGGGCGCGTCCAGTCGGATTCTTCCTGCCTCTACCTGCTGCATACAGGCAACCATCGTGGCGATTTTTGTACAAGAGTACAGATAATACAGGTCCTGTTCTGATACCAGCCTGGTGCAATCGTAATCGTTGCAGCCTTGCTTGTGACGATAGAGCACCTGATGATTTTTCTTAATAATCAGGTCCAGGCCCTCGATACCGTCGCTGTCCTTAAGGGACTCCAAATACTGGGTCAGCTTTTCAAATGACATCGTTTTCTCCATATATCGGCACAAATAGGAGAGGGGACGGATCAAGTCCCCTCCCGGTTCCTCAATCAGTTAGCGGCGCGCCAAGCGTCAAACTGTCTCTGCTCCTCGGCAATGACATCCTCGATACCGGCATCGCGGAGAGCCTGCTGGAAAACAGGAAGCGTTTCATCAATATCGACCACCGCATTGACAATGGGGGCGTAATACTGCGCCAGAACGTTAGCGCAAGCCGCATACTGGTCCGCTACCGCAGAAAGGTCGGGGGTAAAGCCCAAAGCTGTGGACTTGATTGCCTTGGCGTTGTCTTCCTTCAGCAGTTCATAGGCGTCCGGTCTGGAATAATTCCAGGTGGGGCAAAGGAAGCCGTTGGGACGAGCCGCATTGTACATGGCAAACCAGCCCGCTTCCTGATGATTGGTAACGCCCTCGGGATATTTCAGCTGTCCATTCTCGTCCTTGACATAGGTCACGCCTTCCAGACCATTCATGAGAATATTGGCAGCCTCCGGGTCGGTGTAAAGCACATTCAGAACGCGCATTGCCGCCTCGGGCTCTTTGCAGAAGGAAGTAATATACCACATGTATGTGCTGGCATTGGCAGTGGTCAGATACTTCTCGCCGATCTGGGTGCCCACGATGGGACCGTCATAAGAGTTCTGCTTCTCAGCCTCATAAATGGTATTCTTCAAGTTGTAGTCATAACCCGTAACGCCATATGTGACCTTATTGCTCAGATTGCCCAGAACTGCCGTATTGTTGCTCATCGGATCAGGAGAAATCAAGTCGTTTGCCTTCCAGATTTTCACATTCTCCAGGAAATTGAGGAAGTACTCGGACTCATAGTAGTTCTCGATTTTCGTGCTGTTGGCAGGATCCAGGATAACGCCCAGATAGTTATTATCGCCCAGGTAGTCGATGGTTTTGGGAATCCAGTAGGGCGAAGTGGACCCGGCGATGAAGTACTTATCAGGGTTGGCCTCCTTCAGCTTAAGAAGCAATGGGGTCAGTTCATCCAGATTCGCAATCTTTTCCGGGAACTCGATATTCGCTTTCTTGACGATATCTTCCATAACCAGATAGCAGTTTTCGCAGGTCCAGGCGCAAACAGAAGGAATTCCATACTGCTTGCCGTTTATACGTCCGCAATGAAGAATCTCGGGATACTCTTCAAAAATTTCTTGAATGCCTTGTCCGCTGGAGGCCAGCAGATCATCAATTTCCCGGACCTGGCCGTTAGCAACCAGCTCGCTCACGCCTGCATACCAGAAGCCGCTGAGCAGATCGAGAGAGTCATCGCCGCCTGTGAGCAGCAAATTCAGCTGCGTTGCCAGGTTCGACATCTGCACATAGACAAACTCTATTTCCGCATGAGCCTTTTCCCGCAAAATAACATTCAGCGCTTCCTGAATACGTTCGCCGTTGGCAGGAGGCTCGCCGTAGAAGGCCGTTTCGTTGATGCGGATAACAGGATAGTCGCCATCGGTCTTTGAACTGCCGCTGGTGCTCTCCCCCGTCTGGCCCGTGCTTGCAGTGTTGCTTGCGTCTCCGGACTGTGCTCTGCCGTTGCCGCAGGCAACGAGGGAAAGAACAAGTACGCAGGAAAGCAAGACAGAAAGGATGCGTTTCATTCAATATCACTCTCCATAAATTTATTCGCCATATTCCACGTTTTTTGTAGAATACTGACGTTTTGTACTTTTATTGTATTGTTTTTTTAACAACAAAACTACCCGTTTCTTGACATCAAATATTGTTTTTCTGACCTTCCACGGAATATTTTTGGTTTATTTTCCACTGGACCAAGGTGAAAAGAATTCCTGCAGCAAAAATGAATCCGCCCGCTCCGGCAAAAGTCGCCCCATAATCAAAGGCTCGAATAAAAAACGACCCGATCACAGGCGCCACGGCATTGGCAACATTCTGACCGATCATAATGGTGCTGGTCGCCACTCCGGCGGATGTCTCGTCCACCGTCTTTACACAATACGCCTGAATGGACGGAAGGCCAGTGCCGTGGCCAAAAGCTCCGAAAATACCGGCAATCAGGAACATGGCCAAAGTTCTGCCCGTCCCCACAAAGAGCATACAAAGTCCGCAGCCCAGAAAAGCCGGGATGATCAGCCAAAAGATCCCGCGCGTGTCCAAAAGGCGTCCGGTGGCAGGCCGCAGGACCACGGAAACGATGGAAAAAATGGTGAAATATACCGTAATATCCGCAATCTGCCGCAAATCCCCAATAATCGCCAAATAAGTGCTGATAAGTCCGCCGGCAGAACTAAACAAAAATGCCATTAGCATGAACATTGTGAATTTGGCGGCGAACAAATCCTTCAAGCGAATCCGTTTCCGCGTTTTCCCCATAGAATACCCCGCCGAATACGGCAGGATCGCAAGAAAGAAAACGCAAAGAAACGCAAAGCCCCCCGCTACAAAAAAAGTCAACGAATAGCCGCCCAACTCCTGAAGCTTCATTCCGACCATCGGCCCCAGCGCCTGGGCAAGAATGGAAGATAGCCCTGAATATCCCAGGCCTTCTCCCATCCTGCTTTTGGGAATATAAGCCGATGCATATGCCACGCTGGCTACGGTACAAACCGAAAAAAATGCTCCTGTTATCATGCGAATGACCATTAAGGACGGAATGGTCACACAAACGCTATGCAGTGCAAGAGCGATTCCATATCCGAGATTGGCCGCAATGAGGATATACTTTCGATTCCATTTATCACAGAGAACGCCGGCGAAAGGACAAACCACCAAAGAAACCAACGACATCAGCCCCGCAATGGCAGATGCCGTCGTCAAATCGGCTCCAATGGACAGCGCGTATTTTGCAACAATGGGATAGGTCATCATACCGGCGATGCCATTACAAAGCATGTTTAGCAAAACGACCACGTACTTCGGCGTCCAAAGCGGTTCTTTTTTCTTCAACAATTGCAACCCCTCCTGCATAAAAAGCCCACTAAAATCGAATAGTTGACAATGTGACAGAATTTGCTATAATAAGTATGAAAATACCATGCAATCTGCCATTCTCTTTTTGATTTTACCAAATTACACCTCTGAATTCTATGACAATTCCGATTTATATTGTTGTAATTTTGACCTGTTTTCCTTACCCATCACTCCGAAAGAAGGTCGGTTGAACTATGCAGCAACCCTTTTCCGTACAAAAATATCTCCGTCGGGTTTTCCGGATGGTCCTCCTGATCTTCGGCATTGTCTCGCTGCTTTATTTGATTTTCATGTCCTTTTATTCGACGAAATCGACTCTGTCCAAGTTTTCCGTCTCGATGCAAAGCTATATGGATAAGCTGTCGTCCGATCTGCAGGTCGAAAGCGACTTTAATCGAACCATCGCCACTTCTGACCCCAACTTTGCCTTGATTTCCACCAACAGCGCCTCTGATGCCAAGCGTCTGCCCCCTCTCTATCACCTTCGTCAGATCATCAACTATCACGATAATGAATACTGCGTGAATATGATTGCCGATTCCCAAAAGGATGACGTCTACTATCTCCCTTCTCTCCTTCCTACAAAGAAGCTACAGCTCTATCGGACCGCCTATCACCAAATCGGCACGGACGCTGCTGAGGATTCTGCCATCATCGGCCAATGGTTCCATAAAAAGATTGTGGATGAGGACTATCTGATCCTGCAAAATCAAAGGGGGCGATCGACCTTATGCACGATGTTCAGCCTGCAAAAATACACAGAGCAATATCCCATTCCCGCTCCTACCGCTCATTCTATCGTCACCGTCTTTTCATCGGACCAAATCCTTCGCTCCCAGGACGCCCTGAAAAATCTCGACATCCAACTGTCTGATTTACAAAGCGGTGCAGACCGCTCCCATCTGGTTCTGCGCGGCGGCAATCTGGTGCTTTCCTATTTCCTCAAGGAATGTCAAACCGGTGTGGCCGTTGTCACCCCGCTTTCAGAATTTGTATTTCTGGCCTCCGAACGTTTCCTGATGGCAGCGGTCTTCCTGGTTCTGATGGCGTTGATTTTTGTCATTTTTTACACCATCTCCAAGCGAATGCTGCTTATCCCGGTCATGGAGATTTCCGATTTCTCGAGGAAGATCGAACAATCCCGCGATTACTCCATCCCCAAGCTCAGCAGGATAGCTGAGGTGCAGGAAACGCAGAAAGCTCTGGTCTCCCTTGCTAAAACCATCTCCGATCTGGAAACCGCCCGCCGTATGGAGGAGGATGTGAAAGCCCACGCCCTTTTGCAGTATTATCAGCTGCAAACACGATCGCACTTTTTCATTAACTGCCTGAAAAGCCTTTACGGCATGCTGGAAAACCGACAGATCGATAAGATGAAGCTGATGATTATCGCATTCTCCAACCATCTGCGATACCTGTTCCACGATAACATCTCCACGGTTCCCCTTTCCCATGAACTCCGGGAAATCGACGACTACTACCAGATTCTCTCGCTGGATTCAGAGAAAATCTTTCTCCTGAATGTTGAGGTCGAGGACAATCTGGAGGACTCCTGCGTACCGCCTCTGATCATCCAGAGCTTCCTGGAAAACTCCTTTAAATACAATGCCGGAAAAAAGGGAATGGCGGTCTTCAGCGTAAAAATCAGCGCAGTGTCAGAAAATGATGCCGCATATCTGCGTATCCATATGCAGGATAACGGCAGCGGATATCCCGAAGATGTACTGAACGCCATCAATCAGCGGGTGAACTATTCCTTTGATGACAACCATGTGGGCATCAATAACCTGAAGCATCGGCTCTCTATCCTCTACGGCGAAAACTACACCTTTGCCTTCTACAATCTTCCGACCGGCGGGGCCTGCTCCGTCATTTCCATCCCACTAGACCGAAAGGAGGAAACTCGGCAATGAACCTGTTGCTGGTAGATGATCAAACCAGTGTATTGGAAGGCATGCTCCATGGAATCGATTTTGCCTCACTGGGCTATTCCGAAGTCTTTACGGCTTCCAACGCTGCAGACGCCATAAAAATCTGCCACACGCACGCCATCAGCGTGTTGGTTACGGACATTGAGATGCCGGGACAGTCGGGAATCGAGCTAAACGAGTATCTGCAGCAGCACTTCCCGACCATTATTCGGATCGTGATGACTTCTTACGCCAAAATTTCCTATGCCCAAAGCAGTCTCCGACTGGGCTGTTTTGACTTCATCGTGCAGCCCGCCCTTTATGAAACCATCGCTCAGTCCCTAAAGCGGGCTGCGGAAGCCTGGAACCTGAATTTCAACAACCGCAGGCTGATGGAATACGGCGCTTTGTTCAAAAGCAATCCCAATGAATTCCTGGCAAAGGCAATTGAAAATCTGTACGTCGGGACCACCGATGAGATCGAAGAGAGCATGGAACTCCTGAACAAGGCCGGTTATTCCTTTACGGAAAACAGCCTGGTACACCTCTTTTGGGTGGATGTTCATGCGTATACGCGCAAGAAGCCTGGCTATCCTTCGCAGCGTTACCTGATGAAAACGATCAATGACACGATCCCCGTCCTTTTCCCCATAGAGTCGCTGAGTCATTTTATCGTTATGACGTCATTTCGGATGTTCTCGATCTTTGTCATCGACAACAACAGCGAGGTCCGCCCCATTGAGGCGGACCACATTTACGATTTTTTTCTTTCCTTGCAAGAAAGGCTGAACACCGAAAACATCACCCTCTACTTCTCCAATCCGGTGAAATACAAGAATATCCTGACGGAGATTCGCTACGCAAACAGAAACATTGGCAATAACGTCTCGGAAAAATCCGGCATTTTTAACACCTCTGCCGCAGAAGCTGCAGACCCGCCCGCCAATACCGACAGTTCCACCCATCAGAAATACTGGGCTTCCTTACTGCGTACCGGCCAAACCTCCATGCTGGAAAAAGAAATTCGATTTTACCTGGATCACAATATTCTGGATAAGCCCAACAGCTTAGAGCTTCTAAAAAGAACCCATCAGCAAATCATCAATCTTTGCTTGATTTATTTTTACGAAAATAACATCGAGGTCAGCTCTATCTTTTCCAAAGACTTCACCTACCAGGATTGCATGGACAGCTTTTCCACCATCGATGCAGTGATGAAAGCCGTACATTTCCTAATCGATGCCCTGAATAAGAATCAGAAAGCCGAAGAAACCGAGGAAGATTATGTCAGCCGTGCAAAAAAAATATGTGATCGAACACTACAACTCCGAATTGTCTATCAAGGAAATTGCGGACTTCGTCCATCTGAATCCGGAATACCTCACCCGGCTTTTCAAAAAAGAAACCGACGCGCCTCTAAAGGACTACATCATCGAATGCCGCATTTCCATGGCAAAGAATCTTTTGGCTAATTCTTCCCTTTCCATCAGCGCGATTGCTTCGGAGGTAGGCTATCAAAACTTTTCCTACTTCGCTAATCTTTTCAAGAAACTGGAGCAGCTCACGCCCCGGGAATACCGAAACACATTCGCCAAACAGCCCTTCCAAAAATAGTTATGAAATGCAAAAATCCTCCGTATGAATTTCGTCATACAGAGGATTTCCCATTTTTCTAGCGCACAATCGCGCATATCACCAAAACAAGGTTCCACAGAATCAGCAGATGGAGGATCATGTGGTACAAATCCGGGATCAGCCTGGTATCGCTGGCCGGGATCAGGTGTACCGTGTTCCGGAAGCACACATTGTAGCCCTTGAGCTTCTTCTCCGAAGCCCCGAACAGCGTATAGTACCAGTGGCAGAAAAACTGAATGACCAGCCAAGCCGCCAGCACCGCCAGAAGCCACCATTTTCCCACAGCCGGGACCGCCGCAAACAGGACGACCCCCGCCCCGTACATATGAAGAACATCCCGAATTCCGGGCTCTTCACGCCCATTCCCTCCACCAGAATCCGGCTGCCCCACTGGTAGGTGCAGATGCAGCCGAAAAACCAGACCGCCAGCAGAATTTCCGCGATCCACATCACGATTCTCATTCAAATTCCTCCATCAGCCACGGAAAACACCGGGGAAACCGCCAGTCCCCCGCCATCTGCTCCCGGCTCAATCCAAAATCCCGGATCCGGGACCCCAGCTCCTCCCGGAGCATCTCCTGGTACGCCCCATCCTCCGAGTACCGGCGGACGGTACACCCCCCCGGGACGCTCCCCGGAGGATTTCCTCCAGAATGTCGCCGATGCGCTCCTCCCGGACCACGGCAGCCGGCTCCGGACACACCAGCTCCGGCTCCCACCCGGTCTGGAACGCCAAAAAGCCTTCCTCCCCGCGTGTACAGGGAGCAAGGCTTACCGGAATACACCCGTTCCAGGGCGTTGGGGTAACACTCATAAACCACCGGACGCCCCTCCTCCTCGTCCAGGAGAAGGTCAAAATCGTCCTTGGGCGCACCGAAAAACAACGCCGCCAGCCGATTGTTGATGGCGTATACGTAAGGCGTCCCGTGGGTGGAAGCGTGGGGTGGAAGCGTGGGGCAGCAGCCGGGTCAGCCCCGCCTGCTGCGACGCATGATAGACCATCTTAGTGTGAGCGCTTCTGATAGGAACCGCGTTTGCCGTCCACAGACTTCCGCAGGTCGGAGATCTTCTCGTCGCTGCGCTGCATAAACTTGCTGAGCATATCCTCAAAGCCCTTGCTGCCGCTGTCCTGCTGGCGGGGCTGAGAGAAATCCCGGGGACCCCGGTTGCCGCCGTTGTTGTTATAAGACGAGCGGGGGCGCTGCTGGGACTGCTGGGGACGCTGCTGCGCGGGAGCGGGATTCTCCACGGCACGCTTGATGGAAAGGCTGATCTTTCCGTCCTCGCCGATGTTCAGGACCCGAACCTTAACGGTTTCACCCATGGAGATAAAATCGGTGATCTCTTTCACAAAGGTCGGTGCGACCTCCGAGATATGAACCATACCGGTCTTGTTTTCACCCAGATCGATGAATGCTCCGAATTTGGTGATTCCGGTCACCTTTCCTTCGTAAATTTTCCCTACTTCAAGCTGCATAAATGTCTGCTGATCCTCCTTAACAGACTGCCTTTCCCGGAGGAAGGCAGAACAAATCAAAAGTTACTGATTTCCGGCGGCATCGTAAAAGACCTGCTCGTCCGAAAAAATGAGCCCCAATTTTTCCCGTGCCATTTTCACGATATAATCAAAATCCGAACCCTTCTTCAAAAGGCTCTCCATTTCATCGTTCTGAACCTGCTGCTCCTCGCACTGCGCCTCCAAATCGGAAAGTCTCCGCCGATAAGAGGAAATGTCCGCCTGCAGCACCAAAAGAGAAACGGCGACATAGCAGATCATGGCAGCGATCGCAACGTTGACGATGCGGTTCACTTTACTTTTTTTCGCCTTCATCCTGCCCTGCGCCCTCCTTGTTCCGACCCGGTTTTTTATTATGTTTATTATACAACATCCCGTTGCGTCGTTGCAAGTGAAAGTTTCTGAGAATCGGCGCTCTTTTCAAACATTGTAGCAACCATCTAAAAAATACATTTATTTTTTGTGTAACAAAACGAATCCCCTGTCCAATCGGACGCAAAAAGATCCGGAAAATTCCACGTAATACCCACTTCACCACTGCCGCGATCCCCCGCAGCAGCCGGATCACCAGCTCCCCCACCGTAAAGTGGTAAACGAGAAACCCTAAAAGCTCCCCGAACAGCGCATACGCCCGCACCCGCCCGCTGCACTGCTCCACCAAAAACCACAGCGTCAAAAGCGTGCAGATCCCCGAAAAAAACAGATCCTCCACAAAAATCGCCGCCCGGTTTTTCCAGAAAAGCCGCAGCAGCCGGAACCCGTCGTATAAAAAACCCAGCCCCGCTCCCAGCAGGCAGGAAGAAAGAAACCGCAGCACATCTCCGCTTATTTCCATTTCCCGTCCTCACCGGAAGATCCGGGCGAAAAAGCCGGATTTTCCCTTGACCTCGTCGGAATATTCCACCCCGGAAATATCCCCCTCCATGGAGAATTCCCCGGTAGACACATCGAAGGCGTTGACATGGAGTCCCCTGCCCCGCACGGTCAGCTTCCCCATATTCGTGAAAAGGACCACCAGCGACTCATCAAAGCAATCCACGTCCTGCACACCAGAAACGGTCAGCTTCTTCCGATCCTCCAAAATCAGGTTGTGCGGCAGCTTCAAGGTGCTCTCTTGCATTTTGCCCCATCCTTTCCGGAATCTTTCCTGAAAGCCGGGGAATCCCCGGCCTCCCTTCATCTTATTCCGAAAAAGAACGGGTTATTCCCGCCGAATACAAAAACCGCCGGAAGCCCGCAAAATGCGATCCTTCCGGCGGTTTTCCCTCAACTGATGAGCTCGTAAAGCCCCGAAGCGTTTTCTTTGTTTGCGAATTCCGCAATGCTCAAAACCCGGGCTTTCAGGGGCTTTGCACCGATGCGCACCTCGATAATATCCCCCACCTTCACCTCGTAGGAGGCACGGGCGGGCTTGTCGTTGACCAGAACCTTGCCGGCGTCGCAGGCTTCGTTTGCCACAGTACGGCGCTTGACTAAGCGGCTGATCTTCAGGTATTTATCCAGTCTCATAGGATCTCTCCTCTACTCAAAAAGGGACTTCCCCGACCGCAGCCGGGAAAGCCCCTTTTACTCTTCAATGGGTCTTATTTCGCAACGGCGTCTTTCAGAGCCTTGCCAGCCTTGAAAGCGGGAACCTTGCTGGCCTCGATTTTGATGGTTTCACCGGTAGCGGGATTCTTGCCTTCCCGGGCAGCACGGTCACGGACTTCAAAAGTGCCAAATCCAACCAGCTGGACTTTCTCACCGCTGGTCAGAGCGTCGGTAATGGCTTCCAGAACAGCAGAAACAGCCTTGTCTGCGTCCTTCTTGGAAAAACCAGCCTTTTCAGCAACAGCATTCATCAATTCCGTTTTCGTCATATCATTTGACCTCCATAATTTTTTGTATCCATAGGTTTTCACCTAGAATGAACGATTTCCTTCGCCTCTTTCCAAAGGCGGTCTTTGGTATCGGTGTCTGCGGTCTTCAGATCAATCCCCTCGGCTATTGCCAGTCTTTCCGTTTCCGCAAAACGGCGGATAAACTTATCACAGGAACGGGTCAGCGCATACTCGCTATCTACGCCCAAGAGCCTTGCCACATTGACGGCGGAAAAGAGCAGATCCCCCAGCTCCTCTTCCACATGGTCGGAATCTTTCTCCGTCACGGCTTCCCGCAGCTCGGAAACTTCGCTTTCCAGATCTTTCCACGCAGCTTCAGCGGTCTCATGATCCATGCCGGCCTTTGCAGCCCGTCCGGATACCTTCTGGCTCCGCATCAGAGCTGGATAGACCCGGGGCACAGCCTCCAGCCGCTCGGTCTGGGTCTTGGTGCCCTTCACCTGATTTTTAATGGCTTCCCAGTTGTTGAGGACTTCCTCGGTGCCGCACACCTTCACATCCCCGAAGATGTGCGGGTGCCGGATGATGAGCTTCTCACAGATATCGTTCACTACATCTCCGAAGTTGAAGGAGTTTACCTCCTCTTCCATCCGGGCATGGAACACCACCTGCAGCAGCACATCCCCCAGCTCCTCCCGAAGGAGGACAGGATCCTTCTTGTCGATGGCCTCTACAGCCTCGTAGGTTTCCTCAATAAAGTTGCCCCGGATGCTCTCATGGGTCTGTTCCCGATCCCACGGGCAGCCATTTTCGCTGCGGAGGATCTCCATAATCTGTAAAAGATCCTGCATCCCGTAGCGTTCTTTCCTTTGAAAGTCCAGAAAAATCCCTCTTTTTCAACAACAGGTCTGAATACATTCTACCCTAATAATCCGTATTTTGCAAGTAGTTTTGCAAATTTTTCTCCTTTTGGAAGCATTCTTACGTCATCTTCCGTAATGGCACGCAAAAGCAGCACCGCAAGGAGGTAAACGATCCCGGCGACTCCGATGGCAAGAAGGGTCTTTAAGCTGTTGGAAGCGATGAAATGGGACAGCATCCCATAAACGCCGTAAGCCGCTCCCGCACAGAGAAGCCCGCCTGCCAGCGGCTTCCAGAAAAGCCCCACGAACCGGAACTGAATCCCGGTGATCTTCGTAAGCCACACAAGGCACAGCACCATGATGACCGCATAGCAGATCATCGTGCCCATCGCCGCTCCCCGAACGTTGATGGCGGGGATCCCGATGGTGGCATAGTTGACGATAAATTTTAACGCCGCCCCCAGCAGCATGAACTTCGGCGGCAGATCCGCCCGCCCCAGCGCCTGAAGTGCTGCAAACAGCGGGGCACTCATCCCTAAGAATAAGAGCGAAATTCCCTGCAGGCTCAAAACCGGCGCCGCAATGGCCACCTCCGCCGCCTTTCCCGGATAGAGAAGAGTCAAAATCGGCGTCGCCATGGAAAAGATTCCAAGGCTCAAAGGAGCCGTAATCAAAAACGTCATCCGGATCAGCGATTCAATGTTCAACTTCGTTCCTTTCATGTCCCGGACGGTCCAGGCCGCCGTTACATTGGGCAGGGCGCTCTTCCCGAAAATGGTCGTAAACGCCGGGACCAGATTGAACACCGACAAAGCATATCCGCTGTAGGAACCGTAAATAAAGTTCGCACTGCCGTTTTCCTGCAGGACCTGCGCCGGAACAATGCTGCCGAAGAGCTTCATCATGACGTCGGCATGGTTCTGAAATGCGGCATCCAGCCGCCGGATAATGGTAAAGGTGTCGATGAACTGCGCCACGTTGACCACGATGGAGCCAAGCGAGATCGGAATGGCGATCTTCACCAGCCGCACCAGCAGCACCTTCCCCCGCATGGCACGGGGGGAATATTTGAGGTTTTCCTCGGTGACGCCGTCCCCCGCCCGCTTGCAGTGGATCAGCAGATAGACTGTCCCCACCACCGTCGAAAGGGTCACACCGAAAATGGCAGCCGCCGCCGCATAAGGAGCGGCGATCCGCTGCATCTCCTCCAAAGAAGCCGCCTGCTGTCCGAAAACGACGCCGCTTTTCGCATACTGGGAGGAGGCGGTCTTCGTCACGACCAAAGCGAGACTCAGCCCGAAGACCAGCTTTGCCACCACCTCAACGACCTGAGAGACCGCCGTCGGCGTCATGTTCCGCAGGCCCTCATAATACCCCCGATAGGCCGAAGTGACGCACCCGAAGAGGATGGCCGGCGAAATGGCAAGGACGCTGTATAACGCACTGGGCGTCTTTGCAATGTTCACGAACAGCTTGCTGCCCAGCGCCATCAGCAAAAAGCCGCCGACCCCCAGGATCAGGAAGAACCGGGTCGAGATTTCGTGAATTTTCCGGATGTCCCGGTATCTTCCCCGAACCGACTGCTCCGCCACCATCTTGGAAATGGCGGCGGGCAGACCGGCCGTGGAGAAAGCGTAAATCATCGTGAAAACGCTGTACGCAGTAGAGAAATAACCCATCCCTTCCCCGTCGAGGATGTTCCCCAAGGGGATCTTGAAGACCGCCCCCACCAGCTTTACAATCAGCATAGCGGCGGCCAGGACGGACACGCCCTGCAAAAGGCTCTGACTCTTGCTGTTCTGCAAATGCAACACTCCCGTAGTTTCTATGCTTTGCGGAAATTACTCCTCGGAAGAGGTCTCCTCCGCAGGAGTCTCGGCGGGAGCTTCCGCCGCAGCTTCCGGAGCTTTCTCCTCGGCAGCGGGTGCCTCTTCGGCAGGCGCTTCCTCAGCGGGAGCGGTGAACTTGTTGCCGCACTTGGAGCAGTAGCAGGCGTCTTTCTCGTTCCGGCTGCCGCAGGCGGGGCAGATGCGGATGTTCTTCCGCTGGGCGATCTGGAAGTTCACATCGTCGATCTTCGCCTTCAGGCTGTCGATCTCCTCGATGAGGGAATCCATCAGCTCCTTGTTGTCAAAGTCGGACTTGACCATGGTGTACACGGCGTTGCCCAGCTTCTCGTAAAGGCTCTTAAGCTCCGCAGACATCTGCACAGACTGATACTTCAGCTTGGAGATCTCCACCACATTGTCGGTTTTCTTCCCGGCGATATCCACCAGATTTTTCGCAGAACTGATCAGATCATCCAATACGTTGCTCATGATACTTTCATCCTTTCTTATCATTGGTCGCAGATACGAACCCGGCTCGCCTGCCGGCTTTGTACCCATTATATTCCTTTTTTCCCCGTTATTCAAGGCAAAACGAGAAATTCCCGCAAAAGAGAATCCTCCGGTACGAAAAGCAAGGGCAGCTCCTCAAAGCATCGGACCGCATCCCGTAAAGCCGCTGCCGTTTCCCGCTGAGGGCACATCCGCACCTCCGGCCGATCCAGAAGCGAGAGCAAAAGCGGCCGATACACCATGGCTTCGTACCCATGGAAGGAATCCACCCAGTAGTCGGCGCTCAGCCGGAAGGGGCGGATGTAATGATCCTCCCCCCGGACCACGTTCTTCCACATGGAGAGGGTCACCTCCGGCGGGCAGGCCCGATAGTTGCTGTCCCGGATGATCCGCCGGATCAGGCGCAGCTGCCGGGTGCTCAGGATCCGCTCGTCGTCCAGATAATATTCCGTCTTGATGGAAATGTAGACCTTCAGCGCCTTTTTGCAGAACTCCCGCCCGGCGATAAACGGGTTCAGGGCGTGAAGCCCCTCCACCACCACCGCCGTCCGGTCGTCTACGGCAAAATGGTTCACTTTTTCGCTGCGGCTCCCATTTTCAAAATCGAAAATGGGAAAATCGCAGCGCCCGGTCTCAAATAGCTCCCGGAAGCACCGATCCAAAAGCTCCGCATCCAAAAGCTCCACCGATTCCAGATCCCTCGTCCCGTCCTCTAAAAGCGGAGCCGCTCCCGGCCCCAGAAAAAAGTCGTCCAGGGACACCGGGATTGTCCGGATCCCCCGCCGGTGCAGTGCTTCCATAAGATTCAGGGACGTGGTGGTCTTCCCGGAGCTGCTTGGCCCCGCCAGCAGCAGCACCCGGCTCTCCCCCATGTGGGAAACAAAGTCTTCCGCCACCGCTTCCACCTGATCCCGGTAATGCTTTTCCCAGTAAGCCACCGCCTTTTCTGGATCCCGGCGGACGTTTTCATTCAGGACGCTCAGGTCAAGCCGTTCCTTCCGGTCGGTCACCAAGTCCGTCCCCTCCTTTCAAAAGCTCCCGCAGGGATTCCTTCCTTGTCAGTATATCGGAAAAGCGGGAGAGATATTCATACGGGTACTTGTAATTGAAGACCCGGTCGATCCGCCCCGGGCGGACCACCTTGCTCACCGCCCCGGCGCCCACCGCCAGGATAGTCTGGACTTCTTCCATGATGTAGACGTTGTATTTCCCGTAAAACCCGGGCTTTGCGTAGCCCACGTTTTCCAGGTTCCCCACGATGTTTTTCTGCCGATAAAGGTAGTAGGGAATGTACCCCGCCGCCTCCATGGCTTTCCCCGTATAGTCCACCATGGCCTGCACGTCGCTGTAATCCTCGCTGCCGTCCCGCTCCGCAAACAGATCCGCCGCCCGCTTCACCGAAAGCGTATGAACGGTGATGTTTTCCGGCGCTAAAGCAATCGCCCGGTCCAGCGAGTACCGGAACCCCTCCGGCGTATCCGTAGGCAGCCCGGCGATGAGATCCATGTTGATGGCCTCGAACCCGTATCCCTGCGCCAGCCGGTAGCATTCCTCCACCTGCAAAGCTGTATGCTTCCGACCCACCGCCGCTAAAACGCTGTCCTCGAAGCTCTGGGGGTTGATGCTGATGCGATTTGCCCCGGCGTCCCGGATCACCTGCAGCTTTTCCGGCGTGATCGTATCGGCACGCCCGGCTTCGATGGTGTATTCCAGCTCTTTGGGAGGGTCAAAATGCTCCCGCACGGCGGCAGTGACGAGCTTTAACTGCTCCGCCGTCAAAGCCGTGGGCGTTCCCCCTCCGATGTACACCGACCGTAGCCGAAGCCCAGTCTCACGGGCTAATTTTGCTGTAAAGGCGATCTCCTGTACAAGGTGGGAAAGGTATTCCGGCAGCAATTTTTTCGCCTTCGGCTGGTCGATGGAGTGGGAAACGAAGGAGCAGTAGCTGCACCGGGAAGGGCAGTAGGGGATGGACACATAAAGGCTGAAATCATTGGGCTGCAGATCGGAAAGAAGCTCCTTCTGCACGTCGGCGATCTGCATGGTAAGCCGGATCTTTTCCTCCGAAACCAGCCCTTCCTCCCGCATCTCCGCCATAGCCTCTTCCCGGCTCACGCCGGAATCCATAGCGAACTGCAGCCGTTTTACCGGCCGGATCCCCGTAAGGACGCCCCACCTGGGCGTCACACCGGTTGCCTTCTGCAAAAGCCGGTAAAGCATCCGGGCAAACTCCATCTCACAATCGTTCTCACCCTTTTCCCCGAAGGGAACAAAGGAAACAGCATCCTCCGAAAAAGAATCTGTCCGAACCTTCACGGTAAGCGTCCATCCGCCTTCCGTTTCCTTCCGGATAAAGACAAGGCAGTCCTCTGCCGGCTCTTCCTCCGGCGCATATCCGAAGGAAAACCGCCGCAGCGGGAAAAAGAGCCGCGCCACGTTCTCCATTTCGTATTTAAAATCGTTGCCTTCAAAAAAGATCGTCATACCCGTTCATTCCCATATATGGATTTTCCGCCCGCTGGGCAGCAAGCGTCGTAAAGCTCCCATGTCCCGGATCCACCTGATAGTCTCCCGGAAGCCCTGCGAGCTTCTTTAAAGACGCCGTCAGCTCCCGGCCGCTCCCGCCGTAGAGATCCGTCCGGCCCACCCCTCCGTCAAACAGGGTATCCCCCGTGAACAGGACGCCCCCGCACCGGTAGCAGCAGGATCCCTTACTGTGCCCCGGCGTGTGGATCAGGGTGAAGGCAAGCTCCCCTGCCCGAACCGTTTCTCCGTCCGAAAGCGTCTGTGCGCCGGAAACGGCCGCTTCCGGGAAGCCGAAGGCAAAGCTGCCGTTCTTCTCCCCGTCTGAAAGCATCTCCAGATCGTCCGTATGGATGTAGACCGGGATCCCGAAGGCTTTCTGCAGCGCCCCCACCGCCCCGATGTGGTCAAAATGCCCGTGAGTCAGCAGGATTGCCTTGGGCGTCAGCCCCTCTTCGGCAATGCAGGCGAGGATCCGCCGCCCCTCTGCACCGGGATCAATCACCGCAGCGTCCCCGTTCCCGTCGGAGACCAGATAGCAGTTTGTCCCCACCGGGCCTACCGTAAGAGCCGTTATCTTCATTGGGCGCCTCCCTTTTTCTTCATCTGATCCGTGTCCATCAGGATAGTGATCGGCCCGCTGGCGGTCATCCGGATCTCCATATGGGCGCCGAACCGCCCCGATTCCACCCGGACCCCCTGCTCCCGGAGCTTTTCCATATAAAGCTCATAAAGCTCCTCCGCCAGAGGCTGCTTCGCCGACCGGATAAAGGAAGGACGGTGCCCTTTTTTGCAGTCGCCCCCAAGGGTGAAGTTGGACACCGCCAATACGGCTCCTCCCACATCCTTTAAGGACCGGTTCAGCTTGTCGTCTTCGTCCGTAAAGACCCGAAGGTTGGCGGTCTTCTCCGCCAGATAGCCGCAGAGATCCTCCGTGTCCCCTTCCATGATCCCTACCAGGACCAGAAATCCCGGTCCGATGCGGCCGGTCTCTTCTCCTTCCGCCATTACGCAGGCATCCTTCACCCGCTGGATCACCAATTTCATGTCTGCCTCCTATTTACCGGAACGCTCCACCGACAAAACGCCGGGGACTTTGGAAATCTTCTGAATGATGCTGCTCAAGTGCTCCAATCCCTGGGTGCTGATGGTCACCAGCACATTGATGTTGCCGTTTTTCAGCTCTCTTGCGTTAAACTCGTGGGTGGGCACCCGCATATTGGCCAGCGCCACGCTGATGTCCGCCAGCATGGTGTTGGAATTCTTCGCCACAATGTCAAGGGTAGAGCGGAACTGGGTCGCCGCATTGTCCGCCCACCGGACGGCCACCCACCGGTCCCGCTGGGTGGGATCGTTCATGGAAGCCTGAACATTCTGACAGTCCCGCTTGTGGACGGAAACGCCGTACCCTCGGGTGATGAAGCCCACCACATCGTCCCCGGGCAGGGGGTTGCAGCACTGGGCAAATTTCACCAGACAATTGTTGATCCCCTCCACGATAACGCCGCTGGAGCTTTTTTTCGCCGTGGGCTTTACCTCTCCCGGCTCCCCTACAGGGACGGCGGCAGCCTTCTGCTGCTTGACATAATCGTCCTTGACCCGGGGCATGACCTTGGAAAGCGGGATCCCGCCATAGCCGATGGCGGCGTAAAAGTCGTCTACACTTTCCCGGTGGTATCGCTTCACCAGCGCTTCCAGCAAAGCCTGATACTCGTCGCCTTCGTAGTGGATGTAGTTCCGCTTCAGCTCCCGCTCAAACTCGGCCCTGCCTTCCGCCACGTTTTCTTCCTTGCGTTCTTTTTTGAACCACGCCCGGATCTTGTTCCGGGCCTCGCTGGTCTTTGCTAACGTGAGCCAGTTCCGATTAGGCCCCGACTCCGCCTTGGAGGTCAGGATCTCCACGATCTCGCCGGTCTTCAGCTGATAATCAAGGGGCACGATCCGCCCGTCTACCTTCGCCCCGGTCATCCGGTTGCCTACCGCCGTATGGATGGCGTAGGCAAAGTCCACGATGGTGGATCCCACCGGCAGGCTCTTCACATCGCCCTTGGGAGTAAACACGAACACATCGTCCACGGCAAGGTCGTTCTTGATGTTCTTGACGATGTCCTCGGCGCCCTCGGCCTCCTGCTGGTTCTCGATCATCTGCCGGATCCACGCCAGCCGCTCCTCCAGCTTATCCTTGCCCTGAATGCCCGCTTTGTATTTCCAGTGGGCAGCGATACCGAACTCCGCCGTATAATGCATCTCCCACGTCCGGATCTGGATCTCAAAGGGGATTCCCTTCTTGTCAATGACGGTAGTGTGCAGCGACTGGTACATATTGGGCTTGGGGGTGGAAATATAATCCTTGAACCGGTTGGGGATGGGCTGGAACAGGTCGTGGATGATGCCTAGGATGTTATAGCACTCGATCACCGTATTCACGATGACCCGGACGGCATAAACGTCGTAAAGCTCCTCGAAGCTCTTCCCCATCATATAGACCTTCCGGTAAATGCCGTAAATGCTCTTGACCCGCCCTTCGATATGGGGCTCGATGCCGTATTCCTTCAGCCGCTCGGCGATCTTTGCCTTGATCTCCACGATAAAGGCTTCCCGCTCCGGCTTCTTTAATTCCAGCGTATCTTCAATCTCTTTGTACCCCACAGGATCCAGATACCGGAGGGCCAGATCCTCCAGCTCCTCCTTCACTCCCCGGATGCCCAGCCGATGGGCAATGGGCGCATAGATCTCCATGGTCTCCAGCGAGATCTCCCGCTGCTTTTTGGGGCTTTTGAAGGAAAGGGTCCGCATATTGTGGAGCCGATCCGCCAGCTTGATGATGATGACCCGGATGTCCTCGCTCATGGCAAGGAGCATCTTCCGGACGTTCTCCGACTGCTGCTCCTCTTTGGTGGTCAAGGGAATCTGCCCCAACTTGGTCACGCCGTTTACCATCAGCGCCACGTCCGGCCCGAACTGCTTGCTGATCCCTTCCAGCGTCGCATCGGTATCCTCCACCACATCATGAAGCAGTGCGGCGCACAGACAGTCCGTATCCATCCCCAGCCCCACTAAAATAATGGCTACCGCCAGCGGATGAGAAATGTACGGCTCCCCGGACTGCCGCTTCTGCCCTTGGTGGCACTTGTCCGCATATTCGTAAGCCTTCCGGATCTTCTCCAGATCATAGATCTTGTCACTCTGCTCCAGAGAAGCCATCAACGCTTCATACGTCGCCGTCATTTTTATACCCCCTTTCCGGCAGGATCCCCTGCCTGCCGCAGAGAAGTCAGGATTCTCGAGCTTTCCAGATCCACCTTCCCTACCTCTTCCATGGAAATGGAAGAGCCGTCCGGCGGGATCGAGATCAGTCCCAGCTCTTCAAATATATCCAGAATCAGCCGATATTTGCAGTAATTCATCCGGGAAGCCACCGCTTCCACATAAAAAAGATCCAGATGGTTTTTGGAGCCCTTCCTATTCCGCAGGAGCTTATAAAGCCCCCGCAGCTCCTCCAAAGAGGGCACGGAAATGGCGAGGATCTTCTCCGCCACCGGCTCCCCCCGGCGGATCTTCTGATAATAATGGAGCGCATTCCCGAATTTCTCGTCACTGAACCCGGCAGGCCGGATGTCCTTTAACCGCACGGCAATGGACACGTTCTCCCGGAAGGCGTTGAGCTCCAGATTGGCAAGAATGTCTACCGCCGCCCCGACGGGATAGATGAACCGGTCGGTGCTCATCCGGAAATAGAGGACGTAAATGCTCTTTTCCTCGAACCGCACCTTCAGCTTTAAGTGCCGGTTCTCCGACATGGGCTGGATCCCCTCGATGACACAGTTCTTCAAAAGGAACAGCGGCTGGGGGTTCCCCTCCCCGAAGGGTTCCAGCATCTCCAGAGCGGAAACATCGTTGACGTTTATATCGGAAGCGTGAAGGATCTTGTCGATCTTCTGACTTACCACCGGCATCTGATCGTGCTGCCGGGCGGCGTAGGCGTTGATCTGCCGGTCGAATTCCGGAATCTTCTCCGTCTGGAGGGTAAGCCCTGCCGCCATAGCGTGGCCGCCGTATTTTTCCAGCAGCCCCCCGCAGGAATGGATGGCCTTGAACATGGAGAAAAACTCCACGCTCCGGGCGGAGCCGGTGGCCGTGTCCCCGTCGACGGAAAGGATGATGTTGGGCTTTCCGTAAAGCCCCAGGACCTTGGCGGAAACGATCCCCACCACCCCGTGGTTGAGCCCCTCTGCCGCAACGACCATGACCCGGTCGAGCTTTTTCTCCGGATGGGCGGCAATGGCTTCCTCCACCTTAGCGAGGATGATCTCCTCTTCCTCCTGCCGACGGGCGTTCATCCCGTTCAGCTCCTCCGCCAGCTGGGCGGCCTCCTCCGGATCCTCGCTCAAAAAGAGCTGCACGGCCAGCTTCGCGCTGCCCATCCGCCCTGCCGCATTGATCCGGGGTGCCAGCCCGAAGGCCACCTTCTGGGAAGTGACCGGTTTTCCCTTCATGCCGGTCACTTCCAAAAGCGCCTGCAGCCCCAGGTTTTCGTTATACTCCAAAAGCTCCAAGCCCTTTTTCACCAGATACCGGTTCTCCCCGGTCAGGGGCACCACATCCCCCACCGTCCCGATGGCGGCAAAGGCCCCGAAGGACTCCATGACCTGCTCGTATTCGCCGCCTTCCATGGCCGCCACCAGCTTCAGCGCCACCCCGGCGCCGCACAGATCCGGAAAGCTGCCCCGATAATCCCGGCGATGGGGATTCACCACTGCCGCTGCAGCCGGCAGGTCGCCGCCGACCTGATGGTGGTCGGTGATCACCACGTCCATTCCCAGCTCCCCCGCCAGCTCCACCTCTTTTAAAGCGGAAATGCCGTTGTCCACCGTAATGAGGAGCTTGGTCCCCCATCCGGCGATCTCCTCCAGAGCCCCGGCGTTCAATCCGTACCCTTCGTCCAGCCGCTCCGGAATATACCAGGTAACGTCGGCCCCCATGGACTGGAGATAGCTGTATAAGGTCACCGTCGACGTGACCCCGTCGCAGTCGTAATCCCCGTAAACCGTGATCCGCTGGTTTTCATCCAGCGCTTCTTCAATGCGCTTCACCGCTTCCTGCATATCCGGCAGCAGGAACGGATCCTCCAGCCCGATCTCCTCTTCTAAAAGCTCCGACGTTGCCGCTGCGGAAAGCCCTCTGGCCGCAAGAATATCCGCCACCATGGCCGGGACTCCGTACTCCCGCCGGATCAGGGCGCTGTTTTTCGGATTTCCTTCCGGAAGGATCCACTTGGTAAATAACATACTGCCGGCCTCCGTCTGTCAGAAAATTGCAGGATATGACCTAAAAATATATTGTAGCATTTTTTCTCCCCGATTTCAAGAAATTTTCCGTAAAGTCTCCCTTCCCCCCCAGAGCAGCCGAAAGGAAGGACAGCACAGGCATGGCCTGCGTTTTTCAAAATGTTGCAGAAAAAAAGCAAAGAAGAAAAGAAAATGCCGGTTTTATGGAATACCGGACGCACTTTGCTTTGTGGTGCCTCTTCGGCGTGCCGCTGATGATGGGCTGCGACCTTCGCACGGTCAGCGAGACCAGCAAAGCGCTGATGCTCAACAAAGAGCTGATCGCCATCGATCAAGACGAGGAGTGCCGTCCGCCTTATCTGGCCGGAAAATCCGGTGAGGATCCGTATTTCTTCATCCGGCATCTGTCCAACAATGAATTTGTATTGGCTTACTTCAATTTGGGCGAAGCCGGTCACGAGTACCGTTGCAGCGCTTCTTTTGCGGATCTCGGGATCCCTTATGAGAGCGGCTGCGGCTTGGAGCTGACCGACGTGTTCACCGGGGAGAATCCGGGCGTTAAGCGGGATTACTTCCTGCCTGCCATAGAGCCTCACGGCTGCCGGAGGTATAAGGCAAAGCTGGTAAAGATCAAATAACCGCTCCGACTGATACGGAATTCTTCTTTGGATCCCACAGTTTTTCGCCCCCCTTTTCCTCCAAAAACCGGATTTCTCCTCTTTCCGCCTTGCCAAACGTCCGGAAATCTGCTAGAATGAAAAGTTGTATATCCCCGGCCGGTGCCGGAAAATTTTTGTTGAAAGACTTCAAGGAGAACCGCCATGAACCCCGATAAAACCTTCCTCGGCACCCAGCCTGTGGGAAAGCTGCTCTTAAAGCTGGCCATTCCCTCCGTCATCGCCCAGATCGTCAATATGCTCTATAATATTGTGGACCGCATCTACATCGGCCATATCCCGGAAACCGGCAGCTTGGCCCTGACGGGCTTAGGCGTCTGTATGCCCCTGATTCTCATCGTTTCCGCCTTCGCCGCCTTTGTCAGCTCCGGTGGAGCTCCCAGAGCCTCCATCGCCATGGGAAAAGGCGACCACGAGACCGCCCAGCGAATCTTAGGCGGCTGCTTCACCATGCAGATCCTTATCTCCGCCGTCCTCACTGCCGTCCTTCTCATCTGGGGGCGGGACCTTCTCTTACTTTTCGGCGCCAGCGAAAACACCATCGATTTCGCCGCCAGCTATATGAACATCTACGCCATCGGCACCGTCTTCGTCCAGCTGACCTTAGGGCTCAACGCCTTCATTACCGCTCAGGGTTTTGCTACCTTCAGCATGGTCACCGTCCTCATCGGCGCCGTCGTCAACATTGTCCTTGACCCTCTCTTCATCTTTGCCTTCAACATGGGCGTCAAGGGAGCCGCCCTCGCCACCATCCTCTCTCAGGGCATCTCCTGCGTCTGGGTGATCTGCTTCCTCATGGGCAAAAAGACCATTCTGAAGCTGAGAAAAGGCTGCCTCTCCCCCTCCCCGAAGCTGCTCCTCCCCTGCATTGCTCTGGGGCTTGCCACCTTCATCATGCAGGCCAGCGAGAGCATCATCACCGTCTGCTTCAACTCCTCCCTTTTGAAATACGGCGGGGACATCGCCGTGGGAGCCATGACCATCCTTTACAGCGTCATGCAGTTCGCCCTTCTCCCTATGCAGGGCGTCTCTCTGGGAGCCCAGCCCATCTTAAGCTACAACTACGGCGCCGGAAACGTCGCCCGGGTCAAAAAGACTTTCCGTCTCCTCCTGACGGTCTCCCTTTCCTACACCATCCTGCTCTGGGCGTTTATTCAGCTGTTCCCTGGCGTTTTTGCCCGGATGTTCAGCTCGGACGCTGCCCTCATCGCCTTCACCGCTAAAGCCCTCCGGGTCTACTGCGCCGCCCTCTTTATTTTCGGGGTGCAGACCGCCTGCCAGATGGCGTTCGTCTCCATCGGCTATGCCGGCTGCTCCATCTTTGTGGCGGTGCTTCGGAAATTCATCCTCCTGCTCCCTCTCATCTACCTTGTCCCCATCTTTACGCCGGACAAGACCATGGGCGTCTATCTGGCGGAGCCCATCGCCGATGCCATTGCCGTCTCTTCCACCGCCGTCATTTTCTTCTTCCAGTTCCGGAAAGCCATGAAAAAGCTGGAAGCCGCAAAAAAATGACCCAAAAACCACAGCACAACCTGCTTTTAGACCCGCATTCCTTCCTTTTGGATCAATAAAAAATTCACTTCAAAAGGAGACTTCCCGTGCAAAATCCCATCAGAACCTTTACCCGGAACGAGTGGATCCTCTGGATTGCCTCTTTGGCTCTTGTACTCATCTCCAACCTGACCTCCCCCGACCCGGATCTTATTACGCTGGCCGCCGCCCTCATCGGCGTCACATCCTTGGTTCTCGCCGCCAAGGGGAGCGTCTGGGCACAGATCCTCATGGTCGTGTTCAGCATCCTTTACGGGATCCTTTCCTTCCGCTTCCGCTACTGGGGCGAAATGCTCACCTATCTGGGGATGAGTCTTCCCATGTCGGTCTGGTCGGCGGTCACATGGTTCAAAAACCCATCGGAAAGCGGAGACAAGACCGTAAAGATCCGCTCCCTTACCTGCCGCCACATCCTTTTGCTCACTATAAGCTGCATCGCCGCCACCGCCCTGTTCAGCTGGATCTTATGGCTTCTCGATACCCCGAACCTGCTGTTCAGCACCATCTCCGTGGCCACCAGCTTTTTAGCCGCCGCCCTGACCATGCTGCGCTCCTCCTACTACGCTGCCGGCTATGCCGCCAATGATCTGGTGCTTATCATCCTCTGGGTTATGGCTTCGATGAAAGACCCGGCCTACCTCCCGGTGGTAGTGAACTTTGCCATCTTTTTTGTAAACGACCTCTACGGCTTCTTCCGCTGGAAAAAGCGGGAGCTGCAGCAGGCATGACCGAACGAAAGACCCGCACGCACCTTTTAAGGCGCAAACGGGGCTTTTTTCCTTTTAATCGCCTGATTCTTCCCGAATCGCTTTGAGGAAAACCTCCCCATACCGTTCCAATTTCTTCTGCCCCACGCCGGAGACCTCTAAAAACTCCTCCGGCGTTTTCGGCTTCTTCCGGCACATATCCGCAAGAGCCGCATCGGTAAACACCACATAGGCCGGGACCCGCTGCTTCCGGGCAAGCTCCCCCCGCAAATTGCGGAGCTTTTCGTAAAGGGCGGGCTCCGCCTTTTCCTCCACCGCTGCCGACTTCTTTTTCTGTTCCGTTTTTTCCGCAAGGGCACGGCTTTTCCGGATCTCCACCTTCCGCTCCCCCCTGAGCACCGAAAGCGACCCTTCCGTCAGCTTTAAGACCGGGTATTCCCCGCCGCTGTCCCGCAGAAGCTCCTGCTCCTGCAGCCCTCGGATGATCTCCCGCAGGGACGTCTCCGGCAGATTGGATAAGAGCCCGTAGGTGGAAAGCCGATCCAGCCCCAGCTGCCGGATCCGCTCGGACTTGCTCCCCCTTAATACGTCGCAGACCATCTTTACCCCGAACCGCTGCCGCATCCGGGAGACACAGGATAAGATCTTCTGGGCTTCCACCGTCACGTCGGAGACCTCGAAGGCTTTTAAGCAGTTGCTGCAGTTTCCGCAAGTTTCCGGCGCTTCTTCCCCGAAATACCGCAGCAGATACCCCCGCAGGCACTGAGCGGTGTGGCAGTAAAAGGTCATGGTCTTCAGCCGCTCCAGATCCAATGCCCGGACTGCCGCTGCTGTTTCCGGATCCAGCTCCCCGTCCTCCCCGGCCTTGTCGATGAGGAACCGGTCGGTGACCACGTCCTGCCCACTGTACAAAAGGATGCAGTCCGCCGCCGAACCATCCCGTCCGGCACGACCCGCTTCCTGATAGTAGCTTTCCATGTTCTTCGGCATATTATAATGAACAACAAAACGGACATCCGGCTTGTCGATTCCCATTCCAAAGGCATTTGTCGCTACCATGATCTGCTTTCTGTCATAGATAAAATCTTCCTGATTTTCCTTTCGTTCTTCATCCGATAATCCTGCATGGTATCTTGTCACGGAGAATCCATCTTCTCTTAACTGATAGCAGACTTCCTCAACATTTTTCCTAGATAAACAGTAAATGATCCCGCTGCTTCCTGGCATCTTTTCTTCTTTTTCTTTTAAATAACTTAGTAATTCTCTATACTTATCCCGTGGGCGTTTTACTGCATAGTAAAGATTCTCCCGGTCAAACCCTGTCGTTAATACAAATGGATCTCTCAGGTTCAAAATATCCATAATATCATCCCTGACTTCTGCTGTCGCTGTTGCTGTATATGCAGTCAGTACAGGACGATACGGAAGTTTCTTTAAAAATTCCAAAATCTTTAGATAACTTGGTCTGAAATCCTGCCCCCACTGAGACACACAATGTGCCTCATCAACTGCCAACATTGATATCTTCACTCCACTATTTAGCGCAAAATTGATAAAACCTTCTGTTTCCAAGCGTTCTGGTGCCACATAGATGATCTTGTATCTTCCCTGCATCGCATATTTTAATGCAGTATGATACTGTCCCTGTGTCAGAGAACTATTTAAAAATGCCGCATGAATTCCAGCTTGATTCAGTGTCCCAACCTGATCTTTCATCAACGAGATCAGTGGAGAGATCACAAGTGTAATTCCATCCATCATCAATGCTGGAATCTGAAAACAAAGAGACTTTCCTGCTCCTGTCGGCATGATCCCTAAGACATCCTGCCCATTTAATGCTGCCTCGATCAATTGTTCCTGACCTTGGCGGAATTCATCATATCCAAAGTATTGTTTTAATAGTTTCTTCGCTTCTTGTATCTTACTCAAATCTATCACTTCCTATTATTTTATTTATATTCCCATCAAAAAACTTCCGATCACATTTAGCACACCTGCAAACAGCATGACAATGATCGGATCTTTTTTCTTTCTCAATAAAAGGTACATACAAATAATAAAAATACCACCCTGTATCCAGTTGATCTGTTGAAGATCTATATGACTTTCCTGAAAAAATGCCTGCGTAAGGATCGTAATTCCAGAAGTTAAGATCAGTGCGATCACCGCAGGGCGTAAGGTATTTAACACCATTTGTAGTCCTTCCATATGACGATATTTTACATAAAAATAAGCAATCATTGTAACGATCACACACGCCGGGAATACGCATCCCATCGTTGCACATAATGCTCCTTGCCATCCAACTACCCTTATACCAACAAAAGTCGCCGCATTAATTGCGATTGGTCCCGGTGTCATCTGTGAAATCGTCACGAGATCTCCAAATTCAGACACAGACAGCCAATGATATGCATCTACCACCTGCTGCTGTATCATTGGCATTGCTGCATATCCGCCTCCGAAACTAAACGCTCCGATCTTTAAGAAGCTTAAAAATAATTGCAAATAGATCATTCTCTGCCTCCTGTCTTCTTTCTTGAAATGCCATATTGTACGATTCCAACTCCAATACATGCAAGAATAATGTAGATCACACTAGACATAACTTGCCATAAATGCCACAACCATAATGATCGCAAGTTCTATTCTGTTTTCCTTCTTACTTTGCCCTTTTGCCATCTCGTACACAACACTGATGATCACCGCGCCAACACCCGTCTGCATACCAGAAAGCATCGCTGCAACAATCCTGTTATCCCGAAATATTTCATAAAAAACAGAGACTACAGATATAATCAAAAATGGCGGTAGAACAGCTCCGAATACACTTACGATCACACCACTGATACCTGCTAATTTATAGCCAACAACGATTGCTCCATTCACTGCGATTGCTCCTGGGGCTGATTGTGCGATTGCCACCAGATCAAGCATCTCGTCTTCTTCGATCCAATGATATTCATTCACAAACTTCTTCTTCATCAAAGATACGATCATATAGCCGCCACCAAAGGTAAATGCACTTAAATAAAATGTTTCTATAAACAACCTCAATAATTTTTTCTTTTTTTTCATTCCTTTTTCTTCCATATGACATCTCCAGTCAAAAATCTTACCATTTATACTGGTGCAAACTGGCTGTTATATAATCTGGCATACGCACCATTTTTCGCTAAAAGTTCTTCATGTGTTCCCTGCTCCAAAATATGTCCATTTTCCATAACAAGTATCACATCCGCATTCTGAATCGTTGAAAGTCGGTGGGCTACGATAAAACTTGTTCTTCCTTTCATCATCGTTTCAAATGCTTTCTGAATTCGGATCTCTGTCATCGTATCAATTGATGATGTCGCTTCATCTAAGATCAGCATTGGAGGAAGGCTTAACATGATCCTTGCAATACAAAGGAGCTGTTTCTGTCCTTGAGAGAGATTTCCGCCACCTTCTGTAATGATCGTATCATAACCATCTGGCATTCGCTCGATAAATCCATGTGCATTGGCTTCTTTTGCTGCCATGATCATCTCTTCCTCAGTTGCATCTGGTTTTCCATAGCAGATATTTTCACGAATCGTTCCTGCTTTTAACCATGTCTCCTGAAGTACCATTCCATAACTGGATCGTAAACTTTCTCTTGTGACATCCCGGATATCATTTCCTTCCACCTTGATCATTCCTACATTCACATCATAAAAACGCATTAACAGATTGATCAACGTTGTTTTCCCACATCCTGTCGGTCCAACGATTGCAATCCGCTGTCCTGGTTCCACTTTCAGATTAAAATCCTGGATCAAAGGTACTTCTTTCACATAAGAAAAGTCCACATGCTCTAATTCTACATTTCCTTTCACATCCTGTAACTCCTTCGCATCTTTGGCATCAGGAATCATCGGCTCCTCATCTAATAATTCAAAAACTCTTGCCGCAGAAGCTAAAGAATTCTGAAATTCTGTGATAACCCCTGTGATCTCATTAAACGGCTTTGTATACTGGTTTGTATAACTTAAAAAACTTGATAACTGACCAACACTGATACTTCCGCGAATAACACTCATACATCCTGCGATCGCAACCCCTGCATAGATTCCTGAATACATAAATCTGGTTGCCGGATTTGTGATAGATGAGAAAAATGTCGCTCTTAAGGAGTAATATGCAAGATCATCATTGATCTGATCAAACTCTTCCTGTGCTTTTTCTCCATGATCAAACACTTTGACTACTTTAATATTTCCAAGCATTTCATTGACAAATCCTGTCATATTTCCTCTAGTCTGTGATTGTTTTCGGAACATATTAAAACTTCGCTTTGAGATAAAACTTGCGATAAAAAACGAAAACGGACTTAAAATAACAACAACTAATGTGATCCATGGATTGATTCCTAACATAAAACAAATGGTTCCAATGATCGTGATCACACCAGTAAATAACTGTGTAAATCCAAGCAGCAATCCATCCGTAAACTGATCAATATCCGTTACGATACGGCTGATCAAGTCTCCTGAGGAGTGTGCATCTACATAAGATAATGGCAGTTTCTGCAAATGCTCAAATGCCTGAATCCTTAAATCTTTTCCAATCTTATATGTAATCTGGTTATTGATATGATTCATCAGCCACTGCGCTGCTGCCGTCAATACGATACAGATCACGATCGTTTTTATAATACTTATCAATCTTGCAAAATCAACATTTCCTTTTGATATAATGCAATCCACACCTTGTCCTGTCAGAATCGGAACATAAAGTGTCAGTGCCACACTGATCACCGCCAACACTAAAGACGCAAAGATCAAAAAGCGATAAGGCTTCATATATTCCATGATCCTTTGTAATGTCTTTTGTTTTTTGTCTTTCTTCATGATCTTATGCCTCCTCTCCTACCATCTGTGATGCGCAGATTTCTTTATATACCTGATTCTCTTTTAATAGCTGTAGATGAGTCCCGATTCCTGCAATCTTTCCATCATCCAACACTAAGATATGGTCAGCATTACGAATCGTTGATACTCTCTGGGATACAAGAAATACTGTCATATTATCTGTATTTTCTTTGATCGCTTTTCGAAGTCTTGCATCTGTTGCAAAGTCAAGTGCGGATGCACTATCGTCAAGAATTAAGATCTCAGGTTTACGTACTAATGCTCTTGCGATCGTTAGTCTCTGTTTTTGTCCGCCAGATAAGTTTCCTCCATTTTGTTCAATTCTAAAGTCTAATCCCTGTTCCTTCTGATCAACAAATTCTCTTGCCTGTGCGATATCCAATGCCTGATAGATTTCTTCATCTGTGGCATCTTCTTTACCCCATTTCATATTATCTCTTAGGCTTCCTTCAAACAAAGATGCTTTCTGCGGAACAAATCCGATCTTTCCTCGGATAAATTCTGGTTTTAATTCTTTCTCATCAACTCCACGGTATAGAATTCTTCCTGATGTCACATCATATAATCTTGCGATCAAAGATACAAAAGTACTCTTTCCTGACCCTGTACCTCCGATCACCCCGATCGTTTCGCCTTCTTTCACCGCAAAATCAAATGGATGGATCGTCTCTTTTCTTGCACCATGATAGACAAACGATGTATCTTTAAACTCAAGAATAGGTGTATCTTTCTTCGCTTCTATATCTGTTTTTCCAGTTTCCTTCATGGATGGCTCTAATGCAAAAATCTGATCCACACGGTCAAGACTTGCAAACGCTCTAGATAAAATGATCAAAAGATTCGCAAGTTTTACAAGTTCTACAAGGATCTGTGACATATAATTGATCAAGGCAATGATCTGTCCTTGTGTTAAATAACCCAGATCAACCTGTTTTCCACCAGACCATAGGATTGCAATGATTCCCAAATTAATGATCATGTAAGTCAGAGGATTTAGTAACGCTGAAATCTTTCCAACATGGATCTGCTTGCTATAAAGCTGTCTACTTTGTAATCTGAAATTCTCTTCCTCACTTCTTTGTCTGTTAAATGCACGGATCACACGAATTCCAAGAAGATTTTCCCTTGTACTTTTTAATACTCCATCGACCTGTTTTTGTACTTTCTTATACATTGGCATCGTGATCCATAAGATCAGTCCAACAACCACTGCCAATGCTGTGATCGTAAATACAAAGGAAATCGCTGCCTTATGATCCACCGTAAATGCCATGAACATCGCACCAAATACAACAAATGGTGACCTTAAAAACAAACGCAGGAACATGTTAACTCCATTTTGCACCTGATTGATATCATTACTCATGCGGTTGATCAACGTTGATGTCCCAACCTGATCGATCTCCTGATAAGAAAATTGATTCATATGTGCAAACAAATCACTTCTCATTGACTTTCCTGTATACACAGCCGATCTTGCCGCAAAATACTGTGCTGTGATAGAAAATGAAAATCCAATGATTCCAAGTAAGATCAATAATCCTCCCATCTTCCACAAATATCCAATATCGTGATGTCCGATTCCTACATCGATCATGCTGGCAACGACCAATGGTACAAATAGTTCAAAACTAGCTTCCAACATCTTAAATAATGGTGCAAGGATCGTAACACAAAGATGCTCCTTTAAATATCCTAGTAACCGTTTCATCGATTCGTACTCCTTCTTTTATCTTACTATTTTCTTTAGTATACACCATTTTATTTTTTATTTGAACATAGTACCAGATATTTTACGAAAACAAAAAAGTACCGCTTAGAGCCAGGTAACATGCTCTAAACGGTACGGGGATGATTTATGGTTCAAAAAGAGTTATTTGTCTTCCTTTTGAACAGAACAATATCCTTGTGGGTGACTGCTGTGCCATTTCCATGCGGATGCAATGATTTCTTCAAGATCTGCATGTTCTGGCTTCCAGCCAAGGATATTCTTCGCTTTTTCACTGGAAGCGATCAAGACAGCCGGATCTCCAGCTCTTCTTCCTTCTTCCACAGCCTTGATCGGCTTTCCTGTCACTTTTCTGGCTGTCTCAATTACTTCTTTTACAGTAAATCCAACACCATTTCCAAGATTGAAGATGTTGCTTTCATTACCTTCCATTAAGTATTTCACTGCCAGAATATGTGCTTGTGCAAGATCTGTTACATGAATATAGTCTCTTACACAAGTTCCATCTTTTGTATCATAATCAGTTCCAAAGATACTGATTGCTTCTCTTTTGCCATTTGGCACCTGTAAGATCAATGGAATCAAATGTGTTTCTGGATTATGATCTTCTCCGATCTGTCCGCTTACATGTGCTCCGCAGGCATTAAAGTATCTTAAAGATACATAACGAAGTCCGTGAGCGCGTCCAACCCATTTAAACATTTTTTCCATAGAAAGTTTTGTCTCTCCATAAGTGTTTGTAGGTTCTGTGCGGTCTGTCTCTACGATCGGTACCTTTTCTGGTTCTCCATAAGTTGCTGCTGTTGAAGAAAATACGATCTTATCGATGCCATGTTCTACTAAAGACTGCACCATTGTTTTTGTTCCACAAAGGTTATTATCATAATATTTTAATGGATCGACCATACTTTCTCCGACTAAGGAATTTGCTGCGAAATGAATGACTGCATCAATATCTTTTTCCTGATCTAGTACACTGTCTACAAAGTCTTTATCTCTTAAATCTCCTTTATAAAACTTCGCCTGTGGATGAACTGCCTCGATATGTCCTGTTTCCAGATTATCGATGATCACGACTTCTTCTCCAGCATCGATCAGTTCGTATACTGTATGAGAACCTATGTATCCAGCTCCGCCTAATACTAATATTTTCATTGTCTTGCTTTCCTTTCTATGACCTTGTCATTATAAAACTGCAATAAATCGGTCGAATGCTTTTCTTCCTTCTTCATTATATTTATAAACTCCGGCGTCTTCAAGAACCTTAACAAATACCTGTCCGATCTCTTCTTTTAAGATATCCATGACATTTCCTTTATTGATATCTGTATATTTTCCTTTGATTTCTTCAACCCATGCTGCATGCTTCTTTAAATCTTCCTTAGAAACAATATCTTCTCCTTTGATCAGACACTGGCTTAAATGTTCCATCTCTGCCTTTAATCTAGATGGCAGAACAGCAAGTCCCATAACCTCGATCAGCCCGATATTTTCTTTCTTGATATGATGATACTCATTGTGTGGATGGTAAAGTCCTAATGGGCACTCTTCAGTTGTGATATTATTACGAAGTGTCAGATCCAGTTCATACATATCACCTTTTTTACGTGCGATCGGTGTGATCGTATTATGTGGTTCTCCTTCTGTCTCAGCAAAAATATATGCTTCTTCATCCGTGTATCCACGCCATTTTTTCAAAATATGATCAGCAAGATCAATGAGGCGTTTTTCATCTTTACTCTGAATACGGATCACAGATAATGGCCAGTGAACGATTCCTGCTTTGACATCTTCATATCCTGGGATTGTAAATTCTTTTTCAATCTCTGCTCGTTCCATAGCAAATTCATAATGACCACCTTGGAAATGATCGTGTGTTAAGATAGAACCTCCAACGATCGGAAGATCGGCATTCGATCCAAGAAAATAATGAGGAAACTGTCTTACAAAATCAAATAGTTTTGTAAATGCTGCCCGATCGATCTTCATTGGTACATGCTGTCCATTAAATACGATACAATGCTCATTGTAGTATACATATGGAGAATACTGGAATCCCCATTTGCTATCATTGATCGTAAGCGGTATGATCCTGTGATTCTGTCTTGCAGGGTGATTCATTCTTCCTGCATATCCTTCATTTTCCATACAAAGCTGACACTTTGGATAAGAACTTTGCTTTGCATTTTTCGCTGCTGCGATCGCTTTCGGATCTTTCTCTGGTTTAGAAAGATTAATCGTGATATCGATATCTCCGTATGGACTGCTTACTTTCCATTTCATATCTTTTTTGACGCGGTCTCTTCGGATATAGTTTGTATCCTGGCTGAATCCATAGAAAAATTCTGTTGCTTTCTTTGGACTCTCTTCGTAATAGGTACGGAATTCTTTGATGACCTGGCTTGGTTTTGGTGTCAGGATTCCCATTAATTTTGTGTCAAATAAATCTCTTGTCACGATATCATCACTTTTGATGATATAGCGATCATAAGCTGCATCTGTCAGACGATCTAAAATCTCTGGCAGGATGATTTCTTCTCCTTCAATATCAGGATCTTCATATTCATCTAATCGAAACACTTCCAGATATTGATTGATCGTATAAATTTCATCTTCTGGCATGATCAGTTTTTTATCTAGTCCATATGTTACAAGTTTTTTGATATCTTTTTGTAAATCCATCTTATTCCACCTCAAATCGATATGTTGTTACTGCTTCGTATTCTTCGCCTTTTCTTAAAATTACCTTTGGTTCTTCTTCTATATGTATGGAGTTTGGTAAGAACTGGGCTTCTAAGGCAACACCATCTCTGTTTTCGTATGGTTTTCCACCTTTTCCATTACATCCACCAGAAAGAAAGTTTCCTGTGTATACCTGAATGCATGGAAGTGTTGTTGTCATTGTTAATTTTCTTCCAGTTTCTTTGTCATATAGAATCAACTGATCTTCTTCATCTTTTACCATGAAAGAATGATCATAACCTCCGGCAAGTTTTAACTGTTCATGATCATCGTTGATCCGTTTTCCGATCTCATGAAATTCTTTAAAGTCAAATGGTGTGTTTTCTATCTTTAAAAATGTTCCATTGGCAAGACAGTTTTCATCGACACATGCGATCTCATCCGCTTTTACTTTCAACTGATGA
>ERZ827363.240-NODE-240-length-58995-cov-4.652392_pt1 | contig 58995 bp, 52 predicted proteins | sample MGYA00519776_ERZ827363 | MGnify/ENA primary metagenome ERZ827363 (study PRJEB31778, sample SAMEA3449288) | human gut metagenome | biome: human gut; feature: human-associated habitat; material: faeces | place: United Kingdom | collected 2010/2012 ... | reverse complement strand
TACTCTCCCCAGCAGAGCTGGGGGTTTATTTTCTTTTTGCTAAAGCACTTAATCAGAAGCAATGGGAAACGTGGCCCCACCCTTTCTCTTGCTGCAACTGACGAGTTTAATCAGATGTTCAGCAGCGGAACAAATGCTTTGATTGAAAACACGGCAAGTTATTACACAAACAATACAGATGGTCTGGTAGTTGTCAATGCAGGAAGCCAGTATACAGTGAATAATGCATCGGTGGTCGTTACAGTAGGAACTATTACGACCAACCCATCGAAGCTAGGGGCATTGACTTTATTACAAGATTCCGACGGTCGTTGGGTCGACGGATGGGGTTATAATTTTGAAGCAAAGCAAACTATTTCAGACATGGACAATTCATTTTCGATAGGCGAAGTCACCCGAGTAGTTATTGTTGTAGACCCGCACTATATTAAAAGTGACCAAGTAACATACGATGAACTTCAAAGAATTATCCGCCATGAGTTCGGCCATGCGATTGGGTTAAGACATACTTTCAATGTCTCATATGGAGAAACGGATACAGGTATTACGGCATTGATGTACCCAGCTTATAAAGGTTCATTCTCGTCTTTAATATTCACAACCTACGATAAAAACGAAATGGGTAAGGTATACCCACACTAACGCAGGAAAGGCAGTCATATGAAACGAATCTATACATTTTTGCTGGTGTTTCTTACAGCGTTGGCACTGGCCAGTTGCGGACGGCCTTCGGACTATACGGAACAGGATCGAAAGTTTCTAGCAGAAGAAATTCTCCGTATGCCTTATGGAACAGAAACTGCCTGCTACGGAATAGCCGAACCGGAAAATCTCAGTTATCATGTTCGCAACGCCAATGCAATCTTTGTGGGAACGATTGTCCGAGTAAAAGATGCCGAATGGTCTACATCTTCTTGGCCAACCGTCACTTATCATTACAAAGAATACAAAATCTGTGTGGATGACTTATGGGCTGGAGATATCGTCGGGAAAGCGATTCTGTTAAAATCAGAAGACCTGTTTAACGGAGACGAGCTTTATAAAGACCATGCAGGAGAACGGTACATCTTTTTTGTCCGGACGGAAAAATCTGGAGAATGGAAACATCGTCTGGTGGAAGGTCCTAAATCGATGATACCGATTCAGCCATCTACCGGATTTATGTATCCCCTTTGGAATCACGGCGGATTCGAAGGCTTGGAAGGACACGCACCGGAATACTTAAAAGAGCAGATTCTGGCGGCGCAGCAGGATATTTTGGAAAACGGATACGACTACGACGGTGCTGAGATCACTTCCCGTTACCTCGGTGACCTTCTTCAACCTTATCAGACCGCCCACGAAACCGGGAATCCGGTGGAATATATTTCTCCGGTGATTCGCGAACTCCAAAAAGGCCCCCTCTCCGCCTACGAGGGGGAGCCTTACTATGACGTACTCCTGACCCGGGTCAAAAAAGCCTACAACTCCCGCAAAAGCCGCTGGGGCATGACGGAAGGGAAGCTCTACTCCATCCTCGAAGAGATGCTCCCGAAGCTGGCGGAAAAGGCGGAGGAGGAGTGCGGATGAACACCATGAAACGATTTCTTTGCCTTTTGCTCTCTTCCATCATAACCATCCTCTCCCTCTCCTCTTGCGGAAAGCTGAAAGACTTCACAGAAGAAGATCGGAACGAAGCTACCAGACGCCAATCCTACGTTACCGCAATTACAAACGGGGCTGCATTCCGTGATGCATTTGATCTTGCAGATCTGATATTCGTAGGTTACGTCAAAAAAGTCAAAGAAAAAGTGCTCTATTACACGGAAAACGACCAGCAAAAAAGCCACTCCGTCTACTACTACACGATCCAGATTGATGATCTATGGGCCGGTGAAACAGTGGGAAAGACGGTCACGATAGATTCGGGAAGCGTCAATCATTACCATAGCCTTTTTCTAGATCATCCGGGGTGCTCCTTTGTTTTCATTCTGAATCACAGTTCTCGAATCGAGGATGTAAAAAAGAATAACAATTATTATGCAAGCATATTTTCCCTTGAAACTGTTATCCCAATCCAACCATCTACCGAAAAATTATATCCCCTTGTTTTGTATCACGGAGCGAACGAATTCGACGGCCACCCCCCGGAAAAGCTGAAGGAGTACATCCAAAACCTCCAACAACAGGTGTTGGAAAAGGGCTACAAGGCCGCCCAGCCGGATGCGGCGTTTGACCCCCTCGGTCTCGTCCTCCAACCCTACCAAACCGCCTACGAAACCGGAAAGCCCGTTGAATTCATCCCCTATGTGATCCGGAAGCTAATCGAAGGCCCCCTCTCCGCCTACGAGGGGGAGCCTTACTATGACGCACTCCTGACCCGGGTCAAAAAAGCGTACAACTCCCGCAAAAGCCGCTGGGGCATGACGGAGGGGAAGCTCTACTCCATCCTCGAAGAGATGCTCCCGAAGCTGACGGATAAAGCGAGGAAGGAAAGCAAGTGAAAAAGAATTTTTGACGATCCAATCATCCTTTTCTTTCAACCCCTCTTGACATGTTTCTTTTTCATTTTATAATAGTTGTATATACAACAATGTAGATACAACAACCAAGATCATGGAGGGACATCAATGGATCTTACGGAACGGAAGATTACAAAAATCGCACGGGAAGCGGAAAAGCTGGTGCTGCTTTCTCTGCGGGAGGAAGGGGTCGGTACGGCAGAGATTGACCTGATCCACGCACTGCGTCACAATCCCGGCTGTTCTCAGGCAAAGCTGGCAGAGATCCTCCGCGCAGACAAAGCGGCCATCGCCCGAAGAACGAAAAATCTGGAAGCGAAGGGCTTTCTTGTACGGGAGGATGATCCCGCCGACCGACGGAGCCAACTGCTCTATCCCACGGAAAAAGCGGAAGCGATGAAATCCTCCAAAACGGAGATTGAGGCTTCCTTTTACGAATACCTGCTCTCCGGTTTGAGCCGGGAGGAAGCAGAAACCTTTGCAGCGCTGCTGGATAAGCTGTATACCGCTTCAAAAGCCGAAAGCCGCAAGGGATTTCCGCATTTCAGAAACGGTCAAAGGAAGTGAAAGACAGATGGAAAAGACAAAAAACCTCTGTCCGGATCGGATCCTATCCTATTTTCGTGCGGAGTGGCTTCCGCTGGCTCTTGTGACCCTTTCCGGGCTATTTTATAACGTCGGTCTGCTTGCGTCGCCGTGGTTTGAAGGGCGGCTGGCTCAGTGCCTTGCCGATATTCTCGGCGGGAGCGAAACGGCAGGTACGATGGCGATGCTGGTGCTTTCCTATCTGGTCGTTACGTTGGCGGTGCAGGGAGCACGGTTCGTAAAACGCTTTTACGTCCGGCGCTTCGCCAACAACATCAACCGCCGGATGAAGGGCATTCTTTACGCCAATCTGGTACGGGCAAGTAAGGCGTCCTTAGAGAAGGAGGGCGCCGGAGAACTGATGACCAAGGCCATATCCGACGTAGATGACTGCGTGGAAGGAATGCGGAAGTTCACCACCGAGGTTTTCGACACCGGTGTGGTAATGGTCAGCTATGGGGTCATGCTCCTCTTTTATGACTGGCGTCTGGCCCTGCTCAGCCTGCTTTTCACCCCTATCTCGTACCTTTGCGCCGCACGGATGAAAAAGCCGGTGCAGCGTGCGGGAGCAGCCTATAAAAAAGCAGCCGGAGCATTGAGCAGCGCAACGCTTGACCGTGCGGAAAACGCCGTGACCTATCGGATCTACGGCTGTGAAGACGCCAGAGCGGAACAATACGAAGGGGCGCTGAAAACCTACGAAAAGACCGCCGTCAAAAACAGCGTGTGGCAATCGGCGCTGCCGCCCCTTTATCTGGCGGCGTCGGAAGCGGGCGTGCTGTTCATCCTGTGGTTCGGGGCGAAAAACGTGCTGGGAACCGGATGGAGCAGCTGGGACATTGCGGCGTTTACCACTTTCCTTTCCTGCTTTACGAAGCTGACGGTGAAGTCCTCCAAGGCGGCGAAGCTCTTTAACTCCGTTCAGAAGGCCGAGGTCTCCTGGAAGCGGATCCGTCCGATGATGAAAGCTCCGGAACCGTTAGATTCGCTTCAGACCACTCCACCCGCCGATGTGACCCTTACCGATCTTTCCTTCTCTTACGGGGAAGAACCGGTTTTCTCTGACCTTTCCCTGACGGCGCACCCCGGCGACATCATCGGCGTAACCGGCCCGGTGGCCTGCGGGAAATCCACCTTTGGCCGGACGTTCCTCTGCGAAGAAGCCTACGGCGGGTCGATCCGGTTCGGGAAAAAGGAGCTTTCCGCCCTTTCCCCACGGGAAATCGTCGGGACGGTGGGCTATCTGGGATACGACCCGGAGCTCAGCACTGACACCGTTTCAGAAAACGTCCTTTGCGGCAGCGAAGGGGACGCCCTGCCCTATCTTGAGGTGACTGCTCTGAAAGGCGAGGTGCTATCCATGGAAAACGGCGCTGATACGATCGTCGGGAACAACGGAGTGCGCCTTTCCGGCGGACAGGCGCAGCGATTGGCGCTGGCAAGAACGCTTGCCCATCCGAGGCCGCTGATGATCCTGGACGATCCCTTTTCCGCATTGGATCGGAAGACGGAAGACACCGTTTTCGCCAATTTGCAGGCTTATGCGAAGGATAAGGTGGTCTTTCTCATTTCCCATCGGCTCTACCACTTCCCGCAGACGCAGAAAGTGATCTTTATGGAAAACGGAAAAGCGACCATCGGTACCCATGAGGAGCTGATGGTATCCGTCCCGGCATATCTCCGGCTTTATGAAAGCCAGACAGGGGGGAACCGACATGAAGAAGAGAAATAAAGCCGGCGTGTTCGCCGCCGTCCGTATGGCGGCGCTTGCCCACCGCTTTCTTACAATCGGGACCCTTCTGTGCGTGGCGGCTTCCGTCTTAGCATCGCTGATCCCGCCGCTGCTGCTGGCCCGCATCGTTGACCGGCTGACCGGAGGGCTCCCGCTGACCGTTACCGCCATACTCCTCTATTTCGGGAGCCTTTTGCTGGAGGGGATGCTTTCCTCGGCGCAGGAAACCTTTCTCATACTCTTCGGTCAGAAAATGACCCACGCCCTGCGTTCGGAAATGTCGCAGAAGCTCACCCGGCTTCCGGCCGGCACACTGGTCTCCCAGAACCCTGGCGAAGTCGCCGCCCGTTTTTCGGGAGATGTGGACACGGTGGAAGCGCTTTTCACCTCCGGCATCCTCAGCATGGTTGCAGACGCCTGCCGGATTCTTTCGATCCTGGCGGTGATTGCCGTAAAGAACCCGGGGCTTGCTCTGGTTTTACTGGTTGTTCTCCCCCTCTTTGCTGTTTTTACCCGTCATGTGCAAAAGCGGATGCTTGCAGCTCAATTGGAAAACCGCCGGGCTGTCGCCGCCGTTTCCGGACAGGTGCCGGAAACCCTTCACAACATCCGCACCATCCGCCTGCTGGGGTTGGAACATTATAGAGAAGACCGCTATGACCGGCGGATCGGCGAAAGCTATGCCGCCGTGGAAAAAACGAACTTCTACGACGCCATCTATTCACCGGTAGTGCTTTGGCTGGATGCTGCAGTAATCGGCATCGTGATGTTGCTTTCCGCTTCCGGAAAGGCGGAGGTCTTGGCGCTGTTCGGGATGTCGGTCGGCACTTCGGTGGCCGTCATCAGTTACATCTCCCGCATCTTCACCCCCATCGAGAGCCTCGGCATGGAGATCCAGACCATCCAGTCGGCCATGGCAGGCATGAAGCGGATCGACGCCTTCCTTTCCCAGCCGGAGCGCACCATTCCTCCGAAACAAAAGACCCCACCCCAGGGCGACGTGGTGCTTTCCCATGTGACCTTCGGATACGGCGAAAAGCCGGTGCTTTCTGACTTTTCCATGACCGTAAAAGAAGGGGAACAGGTCACGCTGGTAGGCCGGACCGGAGCCGGGAAAAGCACCGTGTTCCGCCTGATTCTGGGGCTTTATCAGCCGAAAGCAGGCGAAATCACCATCGGGGACGTAAAAGTTTCAGACATCACCGACCGGGAGCGCCGCTCCTGCATCGGCTGCGTGGAGCAGCATTTCTCCCGGGTGCCGGGAACCGTGCTGGAGCAGATCACCTTAGGCGACCCCACGATCACCGAAGAAATGGCGCAAAAAGCTGCAAAACTGGCAGGAATGGACGACACCATCCGCTCCCTCCCCGAAGGCTACGCCACCGTCTGCACCGATGGGATGTTTTCCCAGGGCGAGTGGCAGCTTTTGTCCATCGCCCGTGCCGCTGCGGCGGATCCGATGGTGCTCCTGCTGGACGAGATCACCGCAAACTTAGACGCCGAAACCGAAGCGCGGGTGCTGAAAGCCCTGCGCCGCGCCTCTGAAGGACGCACGGTCCTGTCTATTTCCCACCGCATTTACGAAAACTTGGGTGGAAGAACCGTTGAGATCAAAGCAACGGATGCTGGTTCCAAAAAAGCAACTCCCGAAACACTATGGAAAAAGACTAACGATTCGATGTCAAGGCTGAAATGCATGGATTGATGAAAAATATAGGCGATTCAAAAAGGGTATAGCAAAGCAAACATTGCCGAATCGGTCGATCTCTCCGTTGGCAGGCATGGCTCGGCACTTTGAAAAGAAGTCATAAACGTACTCATAGTTCCACCCCATCAGATAGGAGATTCTCTGCAGGTGCTCGTAACCGGCGCCGCTTTTATACTCTTCTTCGCCGCTCTCTTCATAATTGAGCACATTGACATAGCCCACCCGGCCGGTTCTTGTATCCCCGTTTTCGACAAACACCGGAAAAGAAAGAAAAGCCGTCAGCGCCAGAAAAAAAGCTCAAACCCCCGGCAGTTGTCCGCTTCATTCTTTTGCGAAATCATTTATGCCGCTTCTCCCTTAAGGTCCATTCGGATTTTTTGATCGGTCGGAAGCCGGATTTCCCCACTCTGCCGCTTCCTCATAAAACAGAAAAGTGCACTGCCTCATCAGGCAATGCATCTCAAACAGAACAGCCGGCTGTTTCTTCTCGAGCCATCCTGCTTTACGTCTCAGACCTTTGACTGATTGACCGGCATAAACTCCCTCACTATCTGTTTTTTGCCCGTTTCAACAATATAAATATAACAATTCATTATTTATTGCAATCAAATATTTACTGATTTTCAAGAGTTTTCACTTAAAACGAGTTGAAACATCAAAAAACGGTGCGACTTGTAGCTTCTCAAAAAAAAGCGAAAAATGCTTTTCATCCATTTTGAAGTCTTCCACTTCTCCTACAGGGACCGACACACCTGTCAGTGTGATTTTCCCGATGGACCGATTATATTTTTAAAGCGAAGTGGTTTTTGTGAAAATCCAGAAGCTCTTCGCTGCGCATTTTCCCAAGCTCCAGCGAAAGGCCGCTGCGTTCCACCCCCAGGTAGTCCGCAAGCTGCTGCCTGGAAAAGGGAATGTCGAATTCGTAAGTCCCCAACCGTTGGGCTTCGGCGGAGAGATAAGACATGAGCTTGTCTCGGGTGGTGCGCTGGCTCATGTGCGTGAGCTTTTCGCTGAAACGCAGGTTTTTCTCAGCAAGATCACTCAGCAGGTTTCGGATGATCCGACTGTGATGGGTACAGGCGGAGGGGCATACGTTCAGGATGCGCTTTACGTTCAAAAACAGAGCCGTGACCGGCGTTTCGGCGAAGACGTTCACATTCAGCACCGAGCCGGGGGCGCAGGCATAGGCGGCGGCAAAGGTCTGCCCCGGCCCTGCCTTGGAAAGAATGTTGCGGTTACCCCAGATATCCTCCTGGATCACCAGGATGCTTCCGGAAAGGATAAGGCCGATGGATTCTGCCGTATCGCCGGCATGGAGCAGAAAGGCTTCCTTGGGGAAGTCCTTTTTTTCCGCTTGAAGGCAGGAGAGCATGGCAGATGCTTCTTCTGCAGAAATTCCGGAAAAAAGCGGAGAGGAACGGAGCACAGGCAAAAAATCTTTCATAAAAATCTTCTTTCGTTGAAAATTCAACAGACGAATCAATTTTATTATAGTATAATCAGATCAGAAAATCAAGGAGGTCATGGATTATGAAAAGACGAATCATTGAGATCAATCGGGATAAATGCAACGGCTGCGGTGCTTGCGCCAAGGCCTGCCACGAGGGAGCCATCGCCATGGTGGACGGAAAAGCAAAGCTGATGCGGGACGACTATTGCGACGGATTGGGCGACTGTCTGCCGACCTGCCCTACGGGTGCTATCACCTTTGTGGAGCGGGAAGCCGCCGCCTATGACGAACAGGCAGTGCTTAAAAACAAGCAGAAAAAGATGCGGGAAGAGGGAATATCCCTTCCCGGCGGCTGTCCCGGAATGCGGATGAAAACCTTCCGGCAGGAGGAGCCCTCCGACATGGAAGTATCTCCCGCCGTATCCCGGAGCCGACTTTCCCAGTGGCCGGTGCAGATCAAGCTGGTGCCGGTGAATGCGCCCTATTTTAACGGGGCAAAGCTGCTGATCGCCGCCGACTGCACGGCGTATGCGTATGCGGCTTTTCATGAACGGTTTATAAAAGGGCATATTACTTTAGTAGGATGTCCGAAATTAGACGGCGTAGATTATTCCGAAAAACTCACTGAGGTCATCCGCAAAAACGACATCAGGAGCGTGACCGTCGTCCGCATGGAAGTCCCCTGCTGCGGGGGGCTTGAGAATGCGGCGAAAACGGCGCTGCAGAAAAGTGGAAAGTTTATTCCGTGGCAGGTCGTAACGATCTCCACCGACGGAAGGATTCTGGATTAAAAAGCGAGGTTTCAGTATGGAAAAGAAAATGTTTTGCTTTCAGTGCGAACAGACGGCGGGATGCGCCGGCTGCACGGGAGGAGCTGGGGTCTGCGGAAAGACTGCCGATGTGGCGAAGCTCCAGGACGAGCTGACCGGCGCTCTAATCGGGTTGGCACGGGTCACCGATAACGCCCCTGACGTAAACGAAGGCACTTGGCGGCTGATGATCGAAGGGCTTTTCACCACGGTCACCAATGTGAACTTTAATGAGAATACGCTGAAAAAACTGATCGACCGGGTGCATGAGGAAAAGGCTCGGCTGATGCCAGACTGTTCCGTCTGCGCTTCCCCCTGCGGACGGACAACGGATTTCGATATGGCAGAGGTCTGGGAAGCACAAGAGGACATTCGGAGCCTTAAATCCCTGATTCTTTTCGGCGTAAGGGGAATGGCGGCGTATGCCCACCACGCCATGGTGCTGGACTATACCGACGAGAAATTGAACCGCTTCTTTGCAAAGGCGCTTTTTGCCGTAGGCGAGGACTGGGGGATGGAAGAGCTTTTGCCCATCGTCCTGGAGGTCGGCGAGAAAAATTTAGCGTGCATGGCGCTTCTTGATAAAGCAAACACCGAAAGCTACGGCATGCCCACCCCTGTCACCGTCCCCCTGACCGTGGAGAAAGGGCCGTTCATCGTCATCTCCGGCCATGACCTTCACGACCTGAAGCTCCTTCTGGAGCAGACCGAGGGAAAGGGAATCAACATTTACACCCACGGCGAAATGCTCCCCGCCCATGGCTACCCGGAACTGAAAAAGTATGCCCATCTGAAAGGTAATTTCGGAACGGCGTGGCAGAATCAACAGAAAGAGTTTGCAAACCTCCCCGCCCCGGTGCTGTTCACTACCAACTGCCTGATGCCGCCCAAGGCAAGCTATGCCGACCGAGTGTTTACGACGGCCGTGGTGTCCTATCCTGAGATCGCCCACATCGGCGAGGACAAGGACTTTACCCCTGTCATTGAAAAAGCTCTGGAGCTGGGCGGTTACCCCGAAGACCAGATGTTTACCGGCATCAACGGCGGAAGCACGGTCACGACCGGATTTGCCCGGGGTACGATACTCGGTGCGGCGGACAAGATCATTGAAGCGGTAAAATCCGGTGCGATCCGGCACTTCTTCTTAGTCGCCGGCTGCGACGGAGCACGCCCCGGCCGCAATTACTACACGGAATTTGTACGCCAGACCCCCGCCGATACCGTGGTTCTGACCCTTGCCTGCGGCAAATACCGCTTCAACGACCTTGATTTGGGCACCATCGGCGGCCTGCCCCGGCTCATGGATATGGGGCAGTGCAACGACGCTTACAGCGCCATTCAGATCGCCCTCGCTCTTGCCGATGCATTTAATTGTGGTGTAAACGACCTGCCGCTGTCCATGGTTCTTTCGTGGTACGAGCAGAAGGCGGTGTGCATCCTGCTGACCCTGCTGCACCTGGGAATCAAAAACATCCGTCTGGGGCCCACTCTTCCGGCATTCCTGTCCCCCAACGTGCTGAGCTATCTTGTGGAGAGCTTCAGCATTGCCCCCATTACCACGCCGGAGGAAGACTTGAAGCAGCTTTTAAAATAAAGTGCCTTACGGGGCAGATGCAAAGAAAAAGCGATGGAACCCCTTCAAAAAATCCGCCTCCCGGCTGCCGGATCTTCCCGGAGCCGGGAGGCTTTTTCCCACCCGGATATTGTTTTTCCTTTGTCCGTTGAAATATTTCCGATTGTCGCTTCATTCCGACTCCTTCAAAGGAATGACCATGTTCCAGGTGCCCTTCGCCGTCATGAAGTCGTCTTCGCCATTGGAGGTCGCAAAAAAGCGTAGGCCGCCTTCCCATTTTCAAACAGCAGGAAGGGGCGCTCCAGGCTACCTCCTTTCCATCGTCCCAAAGGACTTCCTTGGAGTAAGCCAGAACGCCCTTCTGGGGCGCCCAATGAAGACCGTCTTCCGAAAAAGCGTGGACGCTGACGGAGTTTGCCGACGAGATAAACAGTCGTGAAGTCTACACGAAAGGCATCGAACACAGCTACTATTAGGAAGGGTATGCGATCTTTAAGGCAGAAGAGTTGTAAGCATCGCATAACACATTGAAAAACGAACGGTTTCTGCATAAATTCAACTTCCAGCAGCAGAGGACTTCCTCTGAACCGATCTCCACCAAAAAATAGTAGAAGGTTACCCAGCATTGGTCAAAGTATGGGACGAATACAGGGCAGATAAGGAGTCACTTGCGTATTGGAATATGGTTCCCGAAATTGAAGAAACAGAGGAAAATCTCTCTCGTCTTGATAACGAACTAAGAAGTTTGAACTTTGTAAAGGTGGATCGGAATTTGCCGGGGCACCGGGGAAAGGTGAAGTACAAGCAAAGGCGGTGGCTTAATTGCCGGAAAACGAGAAAAGGAACAGACTATAAAAACGGGCTGCTTCCAGCATATCGAAAACCACTCGGAGCGGAGTATAAGGATCAGAACCGGGAGTTCGGTGTTATGCAGATACTGCGAGGAACTGGAGAACAGCTGACCATGAGAATCTTCCGGCAGAGCGACGGTTGGTCACTTATTGAAGATTCAAAAACCAGAGGCAGAGAATTTTCTCTGCCTCTGGTTTTCATAAGAGGCTGTACTTTTCTGCAGAGCAGGATCGGGGACGGCGCCTACAAAAGAAGCATCCAGAGTTCCTGACCGCATAAGAAAAAGAGGAATTTTTCGGTTTCTGCCACTCGTTGGATGGGGCGTCCGGTATTCCATCGATTCAGAATTTCTCCTGCCGCAGAAAACAGAGTCAGTTCTCCGCTTTCGGAAACGGCAAGCACCCCCTCCGGTCGTTCCAGCAGTCGAATGAGCCCGCTTTCACAGTATTGAATCCAACGCTGCTTTCCATTCAGATCATAAGCCAGTACCGCTTTTCCTTTGGTGCATCCCACAAGCAATTCCGCATTCGGAAGATAGACTGCATCCGTCACTGCTCCGGCAACCGCCTGATTGATCCGGCAGATTTCTTTGCCGTTTTCAAATTGAAACAGCTTCAAATTGTTTCGGTGGTTGACGCCCATTGCCACTGCCGGACTCCCATTGATCGAAAAGCAGCGGAGGCAGGTCACATGGCTGGTCCAGCCTTCACTTCCGAATTCATAGAGCGTTTCCAGGCGGTCATTTAAAATACGGACATTCGAACGGCAGGCAAGGCATCCGCCGCCTGCTACCATTTCGTTTACCCCATCCTCGTTGATGTCGAAAAGCTCGATTTGATCCGGAACACCAATATAATAATAGAAGCTCTCCAGCAGTGTGCCGTCAAAGTCGAAAAATTTCAGGCTGTCATCTCCGCAGCCTGCTGCCAGCACTTCTCTGCCATGATACCGAACCAGCCGCAAGGTCAGTGGGACTGGTGTGTGAAGTTCCCACCAGGGATAAACCGTTGCCACACGCTGGATTTCCTTCTGCCAGAGGAGATTGCCGTTTGTATCGAAGCGGGCAAGCCCGCATTCCCCAAAGGCGGCAAACAGTGCGCCGTCAGAAAGGAGAACATCGTGAACTTCGCCGGTGGTTTTTGCTGCTTCCGTCCATTCTCCGTTGGGATTTCTCAGAAATAACTGTCCGCTTTTTAATCCAACGGCGATTCTTCCGTTGTTTAACGCTTTTAAGCAGGTGACATCCGCATCAAATCGGGTGGTCAGGCTTGCCGGGGGGAAGGAATAAGCAGGCTTTTCCATTTCTTGCCAGAAAGGATAAGCAGCAAAGGGAGTAGAAAATTCCCGGTTCCCGGCTGTTGCCCAGATCTTTCCGTTTCGGGAGAACAGTTTCGTCGAAACCGGTTCTTTTGATGGGCAGAGCAGATTCGTAAAGCGGACGGTTTCACCAGGCTGCAGATCCAGGATCATTTCCTGTTCGTAAGAGGTCAGGCAGAATTCATCCTCTTCCAGTCGATAGCGCTGATCGAAAAAGTAACGATTCTGTATGCGGGAAAACCGGTCTGGTTCCTGCTTCTTTTCAGATCTGGGCGGGGCGCTGGCGAGCGGTTTTTCCACGGCGCTGAAGCGGCAGGGCGCAGAGACGGCTGATGCCGTTTGGAACCATACCGTTTCCCCATTCCCATTCGTCCGGCGGCTCAGCAGGTTGTTTCCCTTCAGGGTGGCTCTTCCCGGTGTCCGTAATCGGGAGGTGATCCGGTAGAGCGCTTTTTCCTGAGCAGTCACGGTGTCCTGAATCACCAGGCCTACTTCCGGAATTCGGTAGATCTCCCGCTTCCAATCGGTTCCGGAGCAGTTTTTCAGGATCATTGAAAGGTACACGCTGCCGTCCGGTTCCTGCCGGACTTCTTCCAGAGCCGGGAAGGAGGGAACCTTTTCGCATTCCCCATTGCGGATGATCGTCACCATGGAGTGATTCTCGGTCTCGTTGTTTACCAGATCATCCTCTGCAACAACAAAATCCACGCCGAACTTTTCGTAGTCCACGATGCTCATGGCATCGTCATAGGAGTGGGATCCGCCCCCCAGACCGTCTATGAGGAGATACTCGTCCTGTGTGTCGAATCCGCTGCGGTAGGTTAACCGGTCAAAGCACTTTTCCAGCGGCACCTCCGGTGGGCGGGTAGAAGCTACTACGAGTTCGCTCCGATCGGGAAAAGCATCCCACGCATGGTAGATCAATGGATCCATGGGGATAACTCTCACGCCGATGTGATCCTCGGGAAGAACCGGTTCAAGCCCTATATCAAAGCTTCGGGAAAGATAGCTGGTCCAGTCCAGATTTCCCTGCCGCCAGAACGGAGCCATGTTCCGCACAAAAAGATACCGTCCGTCCTGATAGTATTCCGCCGCAGCGGCCAGAAGGGTACCCTGAAAGCCCCGCTTCAGGGTAGAATCTCCGGAAGAAGGCATCCATCCTTCATTGTTCACCACAGCAATTGCACATTCCGCCGCTTTTCGTGCGCCTCCGGAGGCAAAGTAACCGTGCTTCTCATCATACAGCCCATATTCCGCCATCACCGGCTGGGACATACTCCATCCGTGACAAAGCCCATCACAGATTGGCTTCCAGCTTCCGTCCTGATAGACGGAAAAAACCCGATCCGCTATTTCTTTCCAGCTGCGGGGTCGTTCCAGCTCCGGATGGTACCGCAGGAAAAAATCTGCCAGCCAACGGATCCCCATGGCCGGGAGCAGCCCGTGGTTCTGCCGGGGGTATCCGGGAAGCAGATAGACCGGTTCATCGATTCGTGCCAGACCTTCCCGGCTTTCCACCCAACGGTAAAAGAGGTTTTCCGCTTCCTCCCGCAGGTCATCGTCCAGCATTCCCGTCATCTCCATCAGTCTCCAGGCGGAAACACGGGTTTTCAGCTTCAGGTGCAGGTCTTCATTGTTATCCTGAGAAAGAATAATCGGCCAAGCGGCGTTATACTCTTTTCGAAGCGCCTCATCGCCGGTGAAATAGGCAGCAAAGCCTTTTTGATCAATGGGTGCAGTATAATAAGCCGTAGGATCCTTCGGGTCGCAGATCTGCTCCTTGAGCGATTCTGCCAGAATCGGGTCAAAGGGGTACTGTGCTGCCCGGATCTCGCAGAGATAGGGAAGCCCCTCTTTGGTCTGTTTCTGTTTGAAGGATGCAGCGGCCTTTTCAAGGCCTTCAGAATCCGAATATCCGATATGCAGGATATTGAAGCCCGTAGCAAAGGGATCAAGCAGCGTCCGAAGTTCATATCCGCCGGGTCCGGGGTACGTCCGGTCGGTAAACAGCAGATGCTGATAGTAAAGCTCCTTCACACAGCGGTTGTTCGACAAATTACCCAGCAGAATGACGGGACCGTCCGCTTTCCGGAGCAGGCTGGGATCCGGATCTTCCAGCAAGACAGCCGTTTCCCCTGCCAGCTCCCGTGCAAAGGAGAGAGCCTCCTTGGAAGCAGCAAAATAGACCGGGATGTTTTTCCGGAAAGGAGTGTCTTTTGAAAAGGGACGTGCTTTTATTCGTTTCATCTTTTTCCTCCCTGGATAACAGAACGCAAGCCCGTCTCGCAAGCGAGGCGGGATTCTCAGCCACTGTTTTGTAATTCTCAAGTGTGAAGGCCCGGGGCCAGAGGAAGAAATCCTGTGCCGTGACATTGCCGAATTCATCAAAGGAAAGCACCAGCAGATGCCAGAGCGGAAGCAGGATTGTAAGGCAGAAGAGCGTAAGAAACAAATAATTGAAGAGATCGAAGGCTCAGCTTCCTGCACTCTTATGGATGAGGGAACGCTTGCCTTTCTTTTGCGTTTGAGTCATCGTTCTACCTCCTTACCAAATTCCATTTTCTTTACCGCTGATCACTTTGACCAAACCGTTGGTGGTCAGAACCAGTGCGAAGGAAATGACGTTCTTGAATAAACCAAACCCGCCGCCGAGGAGAAGCTGTACTTCATATCGAGAAGGCCGCGCCGGTAGACATAGGTGTCGATGATATCAGCCACTTTATAAACAGCGGGATTGGAAAGGTTGTAGATCTGATCGAAGCCGGCATTGATGAGGTTCCGCCGAACATAACGATGATCTGATTGACGATGCCGCTGGAGGGCGAGAGAATCTGAATCACGATACTGGCCAGAACGACCCAGGAAAGAAAGTGCGGCAGGTAACTGATGGTTTGCACCACCTTTTTAAACCGTGCATTTCCGACCTCATTTAAGAGCAGTGCCAGAAGAATCGGAGCCGGGAAACCGAAAATGAGCCGCAGGAAGCTGATTTTGATCGTATTTACAAAAACTTCAGAAAAGCTGGGTGCAGTCAGCAACTTTCGAAAATTTTCAAGTCCGACCCATGGGCTTCCGCTGATTCCCTTCAGCAGAGCGAAATCCTTAAATGCAATGGTCAAACCGTACATTGGCGCATACGCAAACAGTGCGAGGGTGATGGCCGCCGGTAGGAACATCAGCACCAGCTGATATTGCTTTCCATAGGATTTCAGTGTGCGGACAAATCCGTTTTCCTTTTTCTTGGAACGGACAGGCGCCTTTTGGGCGGAAGCGGATTTTCCCAAAAATGATTCCTCCTTACAACAGCAAATGCAGATAATTTTGTTCCGCTTTACGCTTGTTTTTTATGCGTTTTTGTGGAACCGACAATCACATTTTTGCACGAACAGGAAGGAAAGTCAAATAAAAATCCTTGCGTTTCTTAAAGAATTTTGCCATTTTTCTTATGAATGTTCTTGCCTTTTAAAGAATTTCATCAGCAATATTGTTCACAAGGCTCAAAAAGCCCAGTATAATGGAAAAAAGAAGCAGTCTTTAAACAGCAGGCATCACCAGCACCACTTCTGCCATGCCGATCACAGATCATGGACGGATAAAAACCGCCCTCTGCAGAGTTGCGAAACTTTTTCGAAGGCTTTAAGTTTCGTGCTGAAAACACTTGCGAACCATCGAATTTTCTGCTATTCTAAAAAAGAACAAAAGAGGCTGAATCCATCGGCCCTTACTCGTCGCTGCAACAGAACAGGAGTTGCAGCGATGAATATCTGAAATCATAATAGGATAGGGGGAAAGGCTTTTGAAACAGCAAGTCCGACACGAAGCGGAAAGAAACAGACTGCACAGGCTGAAAAATCCCTATGTAAATTCTTTGTTTCTCAGGCTCATGCTTCTGACGGCAGTCATTACTCTTGTTACGGTTCTTCTAGCCAGCCTTTTACCTTTTTCCTATTTAAAAACAGAACTCCGAACCGATATCGAAAATTACAATAATCAGCGGCTGCTCCATGTAAAAAACACGGTCGACAGTACTGCACTGTCTCCGGTGGCGGCAGCTTTTTCCGATATTGTCCTGTCCAATCAGGTGTCACAGGCTTCGGGCTTTTCCGGGGTCGGTGAAGACATTAAATCCTCTGGGCTTTATTCGATTTATGGTCTCCTAGGAAGAAAAAACGTCCAATACTCTTTAACAGACATAGCTCTGTATAATCCAAGAAGCAAGGTGCTGTTGTCGGCAACCTATGGGATCACTTATCTTTCCGGGACAACCGTGAAACTGACCAGTGATGTATCCTGGGTCGAGGAGATTGGGTTGATTCCCTCAGGAACCCGTTCGGCGATCTGGCTTGCGCCCCGGGCGTTCCCTGATGGGAGTTGGCAGGCCGGTGAAAACCATCTGCTTTCCCTGATTGCGCCTCTCAATTCCGGGGAACGAAACGGGTTGTACGCTTGTGTAAGCATCAGCGATGCTGTACTGATGAATGCGGTGGAGTCTGCCGGACGAAGCCCCGATACAAAATATTTTCTGCTCTCTTTAAATGGAGATCTTATTGCCGGGCAACCGGAGGAAACCATTTTGGAAGAACTCCAGAATCAGTCCGATGAGTTGAGAAAAGCAACCGGGAATTCGCCGCTATCCTTGTCGCTCAATGGAATGATGATAACGGCAGTGCGGTCGGATTACGCCCCATGGCTGTATGTGATGTGTCTGCCGGAAAGTGCATATTATCAAAAAAGCAATTTGTTCCAGAGAAATGTTCTGCTTGCCTGTACGGCAGTGCTCATCGGTATGCTTTTGGTGTGCGCCATGTCGGTAATGAAAATCAGCTATCCGTTTGGAAAACTGGTTGAAAGTATCCGCTCTGCGGGATTTGAGCAGCGCTCCCGGGCAAAGGATGTTTTCGGGAATCTGGAAGAAGCGTTTACCGGCCTTCTGGAAGAAACGGATGTTCAGGCACAATTAATCCACGGAAATCGTGAATTGGTATCCCGCAGCTTTTTCTCCCGACTGCTTCAGGAAAAACCGATTCCGGCAGCCGACATGGAAGCATATCAGCAATTTTTGAAGCCGTATTATCCCGGCACACTTTTTTCCGTATGCTGCATCCGTTCAAAAGAGGGAACTTCTCTGCAGGATGCGGGGAAGTTCCTGCATGAGCAGAGGCCGGAAGGAGCGGAACTGACTTGCCTGGAATGTGATGACGGCGGAGTCATTGCATGCGTCTGCAATACCAATGATTCGGAAAATTTGGTACGCTGGTTTGAGGGAATCTTTAAAAGGCCGCAGTTGGAGAAATGCTGCGGAGCAATAGGCGACAGCAGTGAAAAAATGGAGGATGTAAGCCATTCCTACCGACAGGCGCTGAGTGCACTGCAATACGCGGCGTATTTTCCGAAAAAATTCTTCTTCCGTTATGGGGAAACAGAAAACTGGGATCGGAATATCAGCTTTGACCGCAGGCAAATGGACAACTTCTTAGAGCAGTTGGCAGCCCTGCAATCCGAGGAGGCAGTAGCAAGCCTGGAAGGCCTGCAGTGGCTGATCTGTGAAACGCCTCTTTCCTGGCAAAGCTGCACTCAGATTTTGGAGGAGATCCTGCTGGCGCTGGAAAAGATTGCAGAAAACAATCACATCGACTTAAGCGAACTGTTCACCATCCCGCTTCCAGATCAACTGGGCCAGCACATTTACCTGAATGAGATGTTCCAAACACTGGAGAATGAAACGAAAACGATTCTTCAGCACATTCAAAAAGATTCAGTCACAGCCTCTGCACAATATGCAGAACGTGCAATTGACTTCATTGCCGAACACTACCAGCATGATATCTCCATTCAGGACATCGCCGATGAGCTTGGCATCAGCCGGTATCACCTTTGCCGGGTCTTTAAGGAAAGTCAAGGTATGACTCTGCTTGAATACATTGCAGAGATTCGGATGAGACATGCGAAGCAGCTGCTGGAAGAAACAGACCTCTCCGTCAGCGAGGTGGCCCGGCAGGTCGGATTCAACAATGTCACCTATTTTCACAAGAGGTTCAAGCAAAGCTTTGGTATTACTCCCAATCGGATCCGTAAAAATTGACCGCCCGAAAAAATTAAAGGCCCAAAGCCTCTCTATGCAGAATGATAGAACTGCATAGGGAGGCTTTTGTTAGGTGATATTCTACATGCACGTTTCTCTTGCAACGCTGGTGAAGGACTATGAACCACTGACAGAGGAAGAACGTACATATGCCCGCAATCCGTTGACCCATGTGGATTTCCTGCTGTTTAATCAGATGGATAAGCAGCCTGTGCTGGCGATCGAAGTGGATGGGACTGGCTTTCATGAGACCGGGAGCAAGCAGGCAGAGCGGGACAGGAAGAAGAACTTCATTTTGGAGAAGCGCGCCGTTCCGCTCCTATGCTCCCGTACAGACGGTAGCGGAGAAAAAGAGAAGGTAAGAAACGCATTAAAGAGGGAATAACGGTATGCAGGACGAATCCATGGCGCTCCTTTCCCTAGCACCCGCATAAAAAATCACCGCCCGGCTGCGAAATCTTTCCGACAGCCGGGTGGTGATTTTTTATTTCTTTACTTCATGGAGTTCTCGTAGGACTCGATCATCTTCTTGAACGTGTGACCCGTAGAACCTTCGGGATTTGCCCTGCGTTTGAGTTTCTGCAGGTACTTTTCGCAGGATTCTCCGGTGAAAATCTTGATGTCCAACCGGGCGCTGCCGTTCCCCTCCGGAGTGACGAAGATCTTATCGATAAAGGTATCGATGAACTCTTTGGTGATCGCACCGTCCCGGCAGTCCCGCTCCGCATCCCGGAGCACCTCCCGGATGCGCTCCATATGGCGGCGGAATTCTTCGCTGGATTCCTGCTGCTCCTGAAGCTCGGTAATCTCCTGCTCGGCGGCTTTGATATCAGCATTGCACTGAGCAGTCATGGATTTGAAGTCGGCGGGGGTGATGCTGTCCAGAGCCGCCAGTTCCAAAAGCTTGCTTTTCTTTTTCATGGCAAGTTCCACAGCTGCCCGGGCGGCCTCGATCTTCTTTTCCACCCTTCCGTCGCCGATCATTCCCCGGTACATCCTCTCGTATTCCTCCAGCATGGCTGCGGAAGCCTCACGGGTGTTTTTGAACACTTCAAACAGCAGCGGCTTCAGCTCACTTTCGTAAATGGGAAACGAAGGGCAGGCGTCCTTCCCGCCGTTGATCTTCCCGGAACAGACCCATTTGCTGTTGACTTTTCCCGTTTTATCCCTGGACTCCCGACGGTAATACGGCGTGCCGCAGTGGGTGCAGTAGAGCTTTCCGGTCAGGAGGTTTGCGTGGTTGCAGATGCCCTGCCGGTTCTTCACGTCCTCGCTGCGGCGGCGCAAAACTTCATTGGCCCGATCCCACAGCTCCTCGGAAACGATGGCCGGGACGATCTCCCCGGTCTCGTCCTTGAACATGACCCATTCCTCCGGCGGGAGGAACTTCTGTTTTTTGGTGAACATATCCACCACCTTGACCTTGTTGCCCACATAGTAGCCCTTGTATTTGGGGTTGGCGATCATGCCGGACAGGGTGGAATGGGCGATCTTTTTGCCGTTGTAGTTGCGGTATCCTTCTTCCCAGAACAGGGTCTCCAGCTGTTTCATGGAATAGGCGTTGGTGGCGTAGCGCTCAAAGAGCTCCCGCACCATGGCGGCCTGCCCTTCGTCGATGACCAGCCGCCCGTCGTTTTTAACGTAGCCGAAAATGCGGCTGTTGCCCAATACGACGTTTTGCTTGATGGCCTGCTGGTGGCCGAATTTGACACGGGAGCTAAGCTTCCGCAGCTCGTCCTGTGCGATGCTGGACATGATGGACAGCCGCAGTTCCGAATCCTCATCGAAGGTGTTGATGTTGTCGTTCTGGAAAAACACGCCGACGCCGTGGCTTAAAAGCTCCCGGGTGAAGCGGATGGAATCCAGGGTGTTCCGGGCGAACCGGGAGATTTCCTTGGTGAGGATCAGGTCGAAGCGATCCGCTGCCGCATCCTCCACCATGCGGTTGAAATTTTCCCGCCGCTTGGTAGAGATGCCGGACAGGCCCTCGTCAATATACCCGGGCACGAAGGTCCAGGCGGAGTTTTTCCGGATCAGGTCTTCGTAATACTGGATCTGGTTGCCCAGAGAGTTCAGCTGCTCGTCCGACTCTGAGGACACACGGGCGTAGTAGGTCACCCGCAGAGGGAGGTCGTAAAGGCTTCGGGTCCGGAGCTCCTGTCGGATGGTGTGGATATCCATTTTTCTCTCCTTAAAAGTTCGTTTTATCATCTTTTCAATTATTTTATCATGGGTTTGCGAATTTTTCAAGAGGATTTCGTTTATCCAACGACTTCTCCCACGCAGCAAAAGTTATCTACCGTGAATTTAATATTTTGCAAAAACAAGATGAGTTTATCTCATTTTTCTATTGAATTTCACAAAAACATCTGATAAACTGAAAACAACTGATGCAATGATTTTCGATAAAACAAAAAATTCACTCTGACAGGTTGATATCCGCTTCTTCTTTATTTATGCAAAATAACGATCCGAAAGGAGGGATGCAGCTTTGCCGTTTTCTCCGCTGAAAAACCTGAAAGCGCATCCGCCGTTTCCCTTACACTCTTCATAAAAGCCTTCTGTCACGACCAAACCTACGGAGGAATGTTTTTATGAACCGTGAACATCAAACCCGAAAAAAAGTCATCAAAAACCTGCCCCACTTCTGGATGTATGCCATCGGCTCCGGTGTGATCGCCCTGCTTCTGCAGCTGATCAGCCTGATTCCTTCCCTCATTATGCAGCGGATCGTCGACCGCTACATTCCGGAGGGAAACTTTAAAAAAATTGCCATCGGGATCATCTGGTTTATCCTGCTCCCGATTCTTTCGACGGGAATGTCCGCCTTTTACAAATGCCGGGTGGCAGTCGTCTGCCGTGACTTCGGTCAGCGGCTGATGCTGGTCGGGTTCCGGAAGATCATGGCGCAGCCGCTGTCCTTCTTTGAAGAACGCAACTCCGCTGAGCTGACCACCTACTGCCGGAAAGAAGCCGTACAGTACATCAATTTCTGGATTGCAGAGATCCCCGGCCTCGTTGCCAGCCTGCTGCAGGGCATTGTGATCTTTCTCGCCCTGCTGCGGATCAACCTCTGGACGGCGCTGATCGCACTGCTCTATTTCCCGGTCGCATACTTCCCTTGCAGCTACTTTGGAAAAAAGTCCCAGCAGCTTGGGAAAGGGATCACCGAAAGCAACGGAAAAATGAGCCAGATCATCACCGATACCTTCCGGGACATGAAATTCGTCCGGACCATGGGCATCGAAGAAGAGCGGGTAAAAAGCCTGCGAAGCGTCAGCGACCATGCAATGACCTTCTGGAGCAAACTGGCCTTTCTGGACAACATGACCTTTCTCTGGGTGAACAATCTGGCAAACGCCTTGTTTGTGGGGCTCATTTTTGCGGTAGGGGCCTTTTTCGCCGTCACCGGAAAAACAACAGTGGGTCAGCTCATTGTTCTCTTAAACTACGCCGGTCTCTTCTTCGCCGCCGCCCAGAAAGCGATGCACACCAACTACAACTTCCGTGCCAAGCTCGGTGAGTACGATCAGCTCTTCGAGCTGCTCACTCTGCCCGTTCCTGCGGAAGAGGGCTGCCGGATCTGCGCATTCCGGAAAGAGATCCAATTCCAATCGGTATCCTTTTCCTACCAGCCGGACCGCTCGCAAGTTCTGAAGGATCTCTCTTTTTCCGTGAAAAAGGGAGAATTTCTCGGGCTGGTCGGCCAGAGCGGCGCCGGAAAAACCACGATCTTCGACCTTCTGATGCGGCTTTACACACCTCAGGGCGGCAGCATCCTGCTGGACGGCGTCAGCCTGTCCGAATACACAACAGAAAGCCTCCGCAAGGAGATCACCAAAGTCTCTCAGGAGACCGTCCTCTTTCCGGGAACGATCCGTGAAAATCTGCTGCTGGCCAATGCGGCGGCTACGGAAGAGCAATGCATGGAAGTCTTGGATCAGGTCGCCCTGAAGCAGTTCGTAGCGGAGCTGCCCCAAGGGCTGGACACCGTGATCGGCGAGTCGGGGCTGATGCTTTCCGGCGGCGAGCGGCAAAGATTGGGCCTGGCTCAGGGCCTTCTGCGGGAAAGCAGGATCCTGCTGGTGGATGAGGTCACCGCCAATGTCGACCAGGAATCGGAACGCATCATCCGAATGGCTCTCTGCACTCTGGTTCGGGAAAAACAGGTCACCGTCCTGGCCATCTCCCACCGCCCGGAGTTTCTTTCCGACAGCGACCGGATCCTGGTCTTGGAGGACGGGAAAATCACAGAGGAAACAACTTTCTTCAAGCGGTATGGGGAAAAATAGAGGAAGGATTAAAATCGGAAGAGAAAAAATAGAATCCTATTTCAAAGTTGCATCGAAGGTGTAAAAAATGGATCGACAATATGCATTTGATTGGCCGTGGGAACTAACTCTTGTGGCCAGTGCGATGTGAGCGACTGGACGGACATTATGGCGGTCAGCGCAGGAACTAAGCATACTGTAGGTCTGAAATCCGATGGTACAGTAGTGGCCGTGGGATCTAACGATTGTGGCCAGTGCAATGTGGGCGGCTGGACGGACATTGTGGCAGTTAGCGCAGGATTTTCTCACACTGTGGGTCTAAAGTCCGATGGCACGGTAGTGGTTGTGGGAGGTAACGAGGATGGCCAGTGCATTGTGAGACGCTGGACAGACATCAAGCTTCCCAACAAGTAAAAGGAGAGGTCCATATGTCCAAATTTGTGATCGAATGCCCCAACTGCGGACGGTACGCAGAGGCCAGGACCGGCTTCTTTGCCAGGAAGAAAATCGACTGTGACTGCGGCTACACCATTACCGTCCCCACGGACCGGCTGTCCACCCGGGTCTGCCCCCACTGCGGCAACACCTTCGTCTATGACGCGGCGGATGGCGGTAAGACGATTCGCTGCCCGGTGTGCCGGGAGAAAATCATGCCCGCCCAGAACGACACCAAGCTGGTGGAGTTCTCCTGCGGGCAATGCGGCGTCCGCCTGGCCACTACCAGGGATGCGGCCAGCTACACCTGCCCTGTCTGCGACCATGTGAACGATGTGCAGGAGCGGCTCATGGCCGAGCGGATCCGCCGGGACGGTCTGGCCTCCATCATCAAATATGAGGGCGACCGGGACACCCTGATCTGGAAGCACCCCATTGAGGATTTTAATCTGGGGTCCCAGCTTATTGTCCACGAGAGCCAGGAGGCGATTTTCTTCAAGGACGGCCAGGCTCTGGACCTGTTCGGCCCGGGCCGGTACACCCTGGAGACTCAGCAGCTGCCCCTGCTGGAAAAGCTCTATCAGCTGCCCACGGATACGGAGGGGACTTTCCACAGCGAGGTCTACTTCATCAACAAGACCGTGCAGATGGCTCTGAAATGGGGGACGCCGGAGAAGGTCCGGTTCATCGATCCGCTGACCGGCGTGCCTCTGGAGCTGGGGGCCTCCGGCGAAATGAATTTGCAAGTGGCCGACTCCCGGAAGCTGTTGGTAAAGCTGGTGGGCACCGGAAAGGGGATTTCCTGGGGCGATGGCGGCGTAGGCAGCCTGCAGACCATGTTCCGGCCCCTGATTGCCAACGCCGTTAAGGCTAACCTGGCTTCGGTCATCAAGGCGGAGGCCATTGACCTGCTGGAGATCGACGAGAAACTGGACGTGCTTTCGGCGACCTTGCGGGAAAAACTCCTGCCCGGTTTTGAAGAATACGGCCTGACGGTGCCGCAGTTTTATGTTAACCGCATCGTCCTGCCGGAGGATGACCCCAATTTCAAGCGGATTCGGGAATTACATACCATCACCCTCCAGACCCGGATGATCCAGGCAGACGCTGTGGTCAAGACTGCCCAGGCCCAGAGCGAGGCCCAGTACCGCACGGCTCAGGAGCAGAGCAAGGCTGCCATTGAGGCTGCCCGCCGGGAGGCAGAGCTGCAAAAGCAGACGACGGAAACGGAGATCGCCCGTCGGGAGGCGGAGCGGAAGGTCATTGCCGCCCAGGCGGAGGCCCAGTCTCAGCGGATGGCGGGCCTTACGGAGGCGGAAATCATGCAGGCCAAGGGCTACAACCAGAGAGACGTCCTGCAGGCGGAGGTCCAGAAGGCCTACGCCCAGGGCATCGGGGAAATGGGACCCAAGGTCTCCACCGGCGGGGGAAGCAGTCTTGTGGGGGATGTGTTGGGCTTGGGCCTGGGCATGGCTGCGGCGGGAGCCGTGGCGCCTCAGATGAGCAACATGATGCAGTCCTTTACCCAGGGAGCCGCTCCGGCGGCGCCGGCCGCCCCCATCGGCGGGTGGGACTGTCCGGTGTGCGGTACGAAGAACATCCAGAGCAAGTTCTGCCCCGAGTGCGGCGCCAAGAAACCGGAGCCGAAGGCGGCGGACACCTGGGACTGCCCCAACTGCGGCAAGAAAGGCATTGCCGGCAAATTCTGCGGCGAATGCGGTACAAAGCGTCCGGAGGCAGGTTGGACCTGTCCGGAGTGCGGCCAGCCGAACATCCACAGCAAGTTCTGCCCGGAATGCGGCCACAAGAAAGAGGAGTAAGCCATGGCTGTGTTTCAATGTAAAATGTGCGGCGGAGACCTGACTCTGACGCCGGGCAGCAATCTGGCAGTGTGCCAATATTGCGGTTCCCAGCAGACTGTTCCGGCCATCGATGACGATAAAAAGGCACGGCTCTACAACCGGGCAAACCGGTATCGGCTGGAATGTGAATTCGACAATGCCTACAATGCTTATGAAAACATTGTGAGTGACGAGCCTACGGAGGCGGAGGCCTATTGGGGCCTGGTGCTTTCGGAGTATGGCGTGGAATATGTGGACGATCCAAAGACCGGGAAGAAGATTCCCACCTGTCACCGGACCCTGACTCGTTCCATTATCGCCAACGAAAACTTCAAGTCAGCTTGCCGGAATGCGGACAACGAGCGCCGTATTTTCTATAAAGAAGAAGCGGAAACGCTGGATGCTCTGCAAAAGCGTATCCTGAACGCTTCTGCTAAGGAAGAACCTTACGACGCATTCATCTGTTACAAAGAAACCGACGATAACGGCGAACGCACGGCAGATTCCGTCTTGGCCCAGAAAATTTATGATGCCCTCACGGATAAGGGATTTCGAGTCAAGTTGCCAAAACCGAACTTGGCGGAATTTGGCGGAAGATAACGGCGGATGCGAGAAACCCGAAAATGCCGTGTTTTCAAGGCTTTCCGCACCTCTTTGCATCGAAAACGCAGTGAAAATCCGAGTCCAAGAGTCTCCTACGATTTTGCCGAGTTCTAACGGATTTCCGGAAAAGCCTATTAGAATTTTTGATAGAACCGAGCGATTTTTCGCCCCAAAATCACGCTTTTGGCAGTGCATGAAAAGCGCCGGTTATGCCGAACCGCACCAAAAGTCGTGTAGGAAAATAACGGGGCGGAATCAAAACTGCCGTTATCGGCAAAAATATAAGTAAAGCAGATTTTAAATGATTGATTTTTTGCCGATAATGTGGTATACTGATACCAGTAACTTCGGAGGGCAAAATGATGAAATATTTATCCGTAAAAGAGATAGCGGCGCTTTGGAACACCTCCGAGCGCAGCGTCCGCAACTACTGCGCGGCAGGCCGTGTCCCGGGCGCTTTTCTGACGGGCAAGACCTGGAACATTCCCGAAAACGCTGAGAAGCCCGAACGGAGCAATAAAAGCAAACCCGCGCTGCAGACTTTGGCTGATATTCTCAAAGAGGAAAAGCGCAGCCGGATCCACGGCGGAATTTATCATAAGGTGCAGGTGGAGCTGACCTACAATTCCAATCATATGGAGGGCAGCCGCCTGACCCACGAGCAGACGTGCTTTATTTTTGAAACAAACACCGTCGGCATCACCGAGGAAGGCGTGCGGGTGGATGATATCATCGAAACCGCCAATCACTTTCGTTGTATCGACGAGGTTATCGAAAGTGCAAAATCGCAGCTCAGCGAAAAATTCATCAAGCACCTGCATTTTATCCTGAAAACCGGAACAAGCGACGCAAGGAAAGATTGGTTTTCCGTCGGCGATTACAAAAAGCTGCCGAATGAGGTCGGCGGGCGGGAAACAACTTTGCCCGAAGAAGTGCCTGAGGAAATGAAAAGGCTGCTCGATGCGTATAACGGCAAGGAAACGGTGGCACTTGAAGATATCCTTGCGTTTCATGTGCGGTTTGAGCGCATCCACCCCTTCCAGGACGGCAACGGACGTGTCGGGCGATTGATTATGTTCAAGGAATGCCTGAAACACAATATCGTGCCGTTTATTATTGAGGACAGCATAAAAATGTTCTATTACCGCGGACTGCAGGAGTGGGACCGGGAAAAAGGCTATCTGACCGACACCTGCCTCTCGGCGCAGGATACCTTCAAGAAATACCTGGATTATTTCAGAATACCGTTTGAAAACTGAAAAACCTCGTGTTTTTGCGAAAAAAGATCTTGTAATCCTTCAAGTCAAGTACACCGACAGCATCGATGTGCATACAATCAAATATACAAGATGATAACAGGAATAGGAGGCGACCTCCTATTCCTGCTATTACTACTTAAGCTTCAATAAACAGTTCAGGAATATTGTATTTTATTTCAGCTGCTTCCTTGCAGACTGCTTTACTAGGACAATCCAAAAGCGCTGTTTTTACTTTGTATTCCCCGTTAACTTCGGTAATATATTCCAAGTGTTGCTTAATATATGTTGAAGCCTCACGAGAAAATCCATTCCGTTGCAAGAAAATTGTAAGCGGATTTGTAGTTCCATATTCGACATACTCATACCAATCGTTGGGCAAAACATCAATATTATGTATCCTTTTGTACTCGGATGAAAATCGCAAAAAGTAATTCGCTATTCTAAAAAGAATTACATCTTCAATTGCATTTAATGTATCTGAGATTACAATATTGCGATGTTTTATAGAATCATCATACTCTACAATTGTCCGATCAACTTCAACACCGGAGGAAGGATGGTCCCTCTTGTATTTAATGGCACTTTGCATAATTAGACTAAGACCATTTCCACTAATCCATTGATACAGGATAACTGCATACCAACGCAGTTTACCATGTTGCCCAGATTTTATACCGGTATGACCAAGTGTGGATTTTTCATATTTTTCCCATTTAAATATATCGCAAAGTTTTTCTAGGAAAGATACTAATTGCGGGTAGTCAACATTTACTTGATAAGTTAATTGAGGATAAGTAAGTCCTTTGGTAATCGCAGTAGTCAAGTTCTCAATCTGATCAGACGAGATATTTATATCATCATCTGTCGTTTTAGTAGAAAAGGCTGCGCGTATTTTATTCTCATCTTCAGCAGAAAGCAATGAAGAAAACTCTTTTCTTACAAAGCTATTTCGATTTGACATAATATCTTTTAATAAGATTAATGCAAACTTTCTCATTAGTGCATAGTTCTCTACTGATTGTGTTGAGGGATACTTTAAAAGCTCAATTTTTCCTTGTGATAAACAATCAACAATTACTTGCTTTTGAGGTTTTGAAAGTTCAGTTGCTAATGAAAGTTTTTGCTCGGGTATTTCGGTTTCTATCAAATCGACATATTTCTGTAGCTTTACAGTATCTTCTAAGCGTGTCAGAAAAACATTTCCATACAAATTGAATTCTATTCGGCCAACACGTCCTACTAGATTTCTAAACTCCACAGGAGTCATATGGGACAATCCGTTTTTATAACTTGTAATGAAAAGGTTATCTGCGGGTAAATTAACCCCTTCGACTAAAGTGTTTGTACAGAAGATGGTTTTTATAACACCGTTTTTAAACAAATCTTCAATACGCAAACGTATGTCTGCCGGTAAGTATCCAATATGATATGCAACACCTTTCGTCAGTAAGTCCGCCAAATAATAGTCAGCGTGAATTTGACCTTTTATTTCACGTGAGAGAGCGAGGAGTTCTGCGTTATCTTCCTCGGGTTCTAAAGAATTCGCATAATCAAGTGCATATTCAATGGCCTTTGAAGTGGCGTTGCAATAAACTATATTTTGCTTATCTCTGCCAGCTGTTTTTATCATTTGAGTCAATGAAGCACCTTCTTTTAGCTTCGCAATATGAATGAAATTTTTGTTGTAATCGTTATGTACTTTTACTTCCTTTTCAACCAAGTCTATAATGTATTTCATTTGACTAACCGGGGAGTAAGAGGTGGTCATCTTTTCACTTATATCATCACTACTTATATTGGTTAAATTCAAATAAATATCCGGATTGGGAATGTTAGGTGATGAAAATATAAAGTGAGGTTTATCATCTCTTTTTGAGAGCAAATCAACTATCTTGTAATAGAACGGACTTCGACTATCTTTGCTTGAGATTTTGTGTGCTTCATCAATAAAAAGATAATCTAATTTAAAGTCAGGCCTTTCCAAAAGAAGATATAAGAGTCTTTCCGGGGTCAACGCGAGAATAAAATTATGTTCTTGCTGTAAAGCAATTGCTCCTCCGGCCGTAACAACCCTGTAATTCTTCTCCGCTAAAAGTTCTTTTAAATCAGTTATAATTCTACTGGACACTTCATTAATCAAAGCCTTAGTGGGTACCACTATTGCAAAATTGCTTTGAATTCCTTTGACGATTTGTTCCTTAATAAACACTCTCATTACAAAGGATTTTCCCATTGAAGTAGGTCCGGAATAACTAAAACGATCTTTGCTTAACGAGTCAAAGACAGCACGTTGTGATTTGAAAAAGTATCCTTCGGATTGAGATGGAATTTTTAATATAGATTTTTTATATTCCTCATAGGCTTTTTCAAACGTACTATTAGGCACATACTTGTTCTGGTGGAGAGATAACCCCCTATAATTACACACATTGGTTAAAACCGACCCCATAATAAATTTGACAGACTCGTTTTGAGGATATAGTGTGTTTAAAAGAGCAACTATTTCTTGCGCCCAAACTTTATGTAGTTCTGACCTGGTTGGATCTGTTGATTTAGATAGCAGGTCGGCAAAACGCAGAGCATCTACAAGATCAAATTCTGCTGGATTCTTTTTAGGAATTCTAAAGAGGTTCAATGAATAATTGAACAATATAGCATTATAAATCTCTTGTAAGTATTCGTTAGATTCAATATCTTTAAAAATACTATCACCAAGTATAGTGCTCATTTGTTATTCACCTTTCAGCTTATTGATAATGGCGGCTCTATCATCTTTGGCATTATTAAACGGCAAGATATAGAAATAAAAAGAATATCCTGTCAAGCCGGATTCATTTATCTTTTTCTCAATATACGACGCAATTTCATCGAGATCATTTCTTAACTTCTCGTTTACTGCATTACGGAAATCTGAATTGGAATATTGTGTTGCATCTATATCTAACGTATATCCAAGGAATATACCAAAGGCATTATCAACACTTATAGTTTTATCCCTTTTTAGTGGTACAATAAGCGATTTTATAAACTTAGTTGTTGCTTCATCAAATGATTCCGAAAGAATATTCTTTTCAATCAATCTTAATTCATTATCAGGATTATTTGAAACTTTTTCAATCGATTCAAACGCTTCGTCAACAGCTTTGCTTAATATGCCTTTTATCTTTGATTCACCTAAAATGAGTTGGAAGTTCTTGTTATCTAATTGAAAGAGATGCACACCATCACTTCCAAAAACATACTGATTACCAGTTGTTTTTAACTCTACCTTACTTAAGAGTTTAGGAGCATCAAGTTTATTCTCAAGAAAAAGGTATAGCAGTATTTCTCCCAATTCACCACCGGCACCATAATCATTTGGATTATTAGCTTTTCTTAAAAGTTCTATCGCCTTTAGACCAATTGCCTCTGCATCGCCCTCAGCTTTGAATTGCTCAATAGATGCTCTTGAGAATACATATCTACCAATATTTCTTTGTAATAATTGGTGCAGTCCGGTATATGTAAACTCGTTGTTGAATATATCGAGATAAAATAAACGCAAGCAATTATTGTTTTTTAAGTTGAGTTTTTTCGTGCTATCAACTTCAGAAAAAACAGTATCAAAACCATTGCTGATACTACTATTTGTCAAAGCATTCATTTTATCATCTCCATATTTTTAAATTCTTTTTTCAAGGGAAGCTATGATATTTCTTAACCTTTGGGCTAAATCATCATAGGTCATAATATCAGCCACGTGCTTATACTGTCGTTTTATAAGTTCAAAATCTTTCTTTTGTTCATCGGTAAACTCATTGCTTCTACCGGCAAGTAAAACACCTTGAGGGTTTACAATTTTAACCTCAACTCCCTCTGGGAGAAATTCTGTTAGCTTTTTTGAAACATCTTCTTTGGCTTTATCAGATGAATTCAGGCAAAATATATATTTTTCAATTTGCTGAATTGCACCGGAGATTTCTCTTGTGGCAACATAGTTGTTTCTGTACTGTGTTAGCATTCGAATGTCGGCCTTTTTGATCTCTAAAATATCAACAAAGCCATTCGCATCCACCAACAAGAAATCGGGTTGCTTGTCTTTTTTGCCACCGTAGAATTTGATTTCACGAGCACAACAGATGTACTTTGGATATAGTAATTGCAAAATATTGTGTATCTTTTCTTGCCATTGCTTTTCATCAATCGTTTCAAAGCGGTTTAACATATCCATTAATTCTTGATATGCAACCGTAAATTGCTCTAATTCGATTTGGACATTAAATTTAGATATCGCCGAAACAGATGAAGCATAGCTACTATTTTTCGATTCGACGAATTTTTCATATATAGCTTCATACTTATCGCATTCAGGGAAATAGTCTTTGATAATGCCCGCTATTCTCTTGTGGGCATATTTGTCTAATTCAGCTGTCTTAGGGAATTTTTTAAGCAAATCATCAAATATTTCTTTTGATATGCCGTTGTGATTTTCCCAATCACCACCTATGTAAAAGTCACGCTCGATCACTTCGTCTATTTTTCGGAGAATTGATATATTGCGATATGCAGTGAACATTTCGGGCTTTAGCTTGATTTCATTGCCAAAATAGAAAGAATGATCTGTACTAAAAACTTCCGAATCAAGTTGGGTATATACTTCGCCAACCGTTCCGATGTGGAAGTGCAAAGTTTCTTCCCCATCATTATCTTCTTCAACGTCATTACACAATAAATGTTTTGTCACCCAAAAGGTATGTTTTATTGGAACACCATCTTCTGTATCAAGGCGCTTTGTAATATCATCGAGACCAATTACGGGAGTATAACAAAGAATCAGTTTGTCTTCTAAATATTTAAATGATATTGATGTCATTGCAGACTCCTTTCAGGTCACATTATTTTTTCAAATAATTAATTAAAGTTTGTTTTATTGTTATACCGTTGCAACTTGTCTTAATTCGGAAGCATGAAAGGTTTCTATGTATTGTTTCAAAACAAAACAGAACTCTTCGTATTGCCCGTCAGAATTTTTGTTCGCGAGTCTGCTCAACTCTGCCTGCCAATCGGTAATAGGATAAAGAGCGTAATTATCTATTGCATATTTTCGCATGTTTTTAATTACAGGAGAATTTAAATTTAGTATTTTTATTGTTACTTCTGCATCCTTACTTACTCCTATGACTTCTCCATCATCGGAAAATAGAAACTTATTTTCGCACTCAACACATAAAGGGTTAACGGGAAGAATAGTATTTCCTTTTAATGATTCACAGAACAAATCTTCCTTGCGAATTGCACCTCCACTACGCTCTTGTTTACCACCATCACAGCATGCAAGTAAATTCGTTTCATAGTCTAATTGCATTTCATCGTAAACTGGAGTTCCTTTTGCATAAAGATGCTCAATTTGTGTATCAGAGGATGCTCCAGATATACGTCTCCCACAATAGCAACAAATAAACCCTTGCTCTTGAGCTAAACTAAGTTTTACCGCACGATATAATGCTTTTTTCTTCCTCAAGCCCATATAAGAAGCATTTGGGGTCTGTTTGTACTGACTCAACCCAATAGGTTCGGGGTTCTTATGTATATATTTCATTTTCAACTCATCCTATTCAGAGCAATCTTTGCCGTAATGAAAAACGGATCTGATTCACCCACAATCTCTCTAATTTTTATCAGAGCTTCTTCAGCCAAATCTTTTCTGCCAAGCATCACTGACTCTCTGAATTCCTGCACTAGATCATTATACTTGGCAGGTCTCATCGAAACCAACATATGCTCTTCCATAATCTCATCAAGCGATCGGTTGTATGTTTCACTTGGCACATTTTTGCAACGTCCATCATGCATAATAAACACATCTTTTCTCTGCATTCCAGCAACCGTTGCAGGAGAATGAGTCGTTATCACCATTTGGCCAGCGACATCAGTAGCATGTAACATTTGGGAAAACGCCTTTTGCCAATTTAAATGGAGATAAGTATCGAATTCATCAAACAGGTAGAGAGCTTCATTTTTAGCCGTAAATGCTGTTAGCAAAAGCAATAAGGAAAGTTGCTTTTCACCTTCGCTCAACCGTAAGGCTGAGAAGTGCGCCCCATCGCGCTTCGTGAATTCAATTCCAACGTGATCAAGATATCCATAATACTTCAATGCCTTAAGCTTTGAAAAAAGATCAAATTCATTAGCAGATACTTTTTTGAGTTCAATGGAATTATTGAAAAACATGAAATACTGAGAGTCTAAATCTCTTGTCGCAGATACTCCTTTACGCAAATCATCAAGAAAATGCTTGACAAAACCAGTTGCTCCCCAATATGTATCAGCGGTACCTTTTCCTTTGGGAGGTTTTCTCAATATGAGACTAAACTTCGGGACAATTTCTCCACAGTCCAAAAGATCGATTAACTCGCGATAATAATCTCCTTGGTATGCAGAAGCAGCTGCCAATAAAAGAGTTAAATCTCCCGTATCATAGCAATCTAGATACCGCAAACCGGGCAAATCAGAGGTTTTGGCTCTTATCAACCTTCTCTCATAAAGTGTGTCGTAGGTGGTTTCAGCAAGCCCTTTTTGACGCTGTGTTTCGCCTGCATAATATATCAACACAATATCAGGCAAGGCTTTTTTTACTTCACTCTGAGGTAAAATTTTGTCGTCACACCAGATTTCAATTTTCTCTCTGATCGGGTTGTTAAGAGCCGGATCTGCATTTAAAAACAAACCTCCCATATCGCAGTTATACTTTAAAGTATAGTTTGTATCCGCGACAGAATACTCTATTACACAGTCTTGCAAATCAGGCCTTTCTTTCGGAGAAATGAGCGGAAGCGGCTTGCTGCACGCGACATTTTGAGCATTGCTAAATGCCCGTGTAATCACTTCGAGAAGATTTGACTTTCCGGAACCATTGCTACCAATAAATACAGCAGTATTGGATCCCGAAAAGATGCAATCAAACCCTTTCAGGTTTTTAAATTCTTTAATTGAAACTCTTTGGATCCTCATGTATTTACCTCACTTTTAAAATATTTGCTTTAGTAGTTCCACCGCGCTCTCCTCGCTTGGGTCATTCGTACCCAATTCACCGCGAAAGGCACGGGCGAGAATGGATTTTTTCATCAGGTCGCTTTGGTCAAGGACTGCCTCGGCGGCTTCTTTTGCCTGCTGCTCTTTCGATAGTAAGGCATTTAGTACGCGCGCAATTTCTACCCGTTCCGCAGTTTGAGGAACATCAATCTCAACTTCACCGATCAACTTGGTGTTCAAATTGGGTTGTGCAGCTCCCATATTGATAGATCTCAGAAAAGCCGTTTTACTCGTCCAAAAATAGTAATAAAACAAAAGGCTGTCAATATCAAGCCCAATAAATGCCGCAATTCCGTCATTAAATGTTGTCCTAATGGTAGTAATCGCAGGAACACCCAATGTTGCACCGCTATTGGTCAGCAACAAGGTATTTGCCTCAACCATTCGTGTTTTCTTCAGCCCTTCCTCTTTGATTGAGTACTCCACCTTTGATACATACGGACTATCATTTCGAGTAATATCAGCAACTTTCATAAACGGAATATTGCCATCATAGTATCTGGGATCGCCTGCAGGTCTTGGTGAACCGCCGCGAACAATAACACACAAATCCGAGAATTGATGATGTTCCCAACTCTCCATCCCCACACCGTGTTCTTCCCGCCATTTCGCAGTCAGTTCCCCGGTGAAGGCCTTGTGGAGAATAGCGGCTTTGCGGGTTTCAAAGCTATCCACCACGGCCTGTGCCTTTTCCTTGGCCTCATCCAGCTTGGCAAACAGGCTTTCGATGCGGTCAACAATGCGCTGCTGCTCGGCGAGAGGAGCAAGTGGAAACGAAATCTTTTCTAAATCAGTTTTTCGGATTGCCGGAACAGTTGTTGCATTTGTGAAATCATATAGGTCAATTCCTTTGCTCCAATAGAATGCATATTTGAGCTGGCATATTATAGGAATAAAAGCCATCATATTATTATCGACACAACAGGGCACAGTGTTTATTGCACGTCGGTTTAAGCGGATAGCTTCACCAATCTTTGCGAAGAGAAGAGAATTGGCTGGTATCAGTGCTGCCTTAAGCTTTTTGCGTACCGTTTCATCTACTGTGTTAGTATTGTCGCATAGATAACCAGTTTCATTGGCAGTTTTGAGACTGCTAACTTTATAGAACGGAATATCATAATTGGTAAAACCTTGGTATTCATTTTTAAACCCACTTCCTGCAACAAACTCCCCGCACTCGCCCCAATTTGTCCAACACCAATTCCCCGGCAATTTATACGGCCACTCCCAATCCGGCACTAAAGCTGCCTGCAACCGCTCTTCGGGCGTGAGGGCGGCTTCTTTTTTTGCTCTTGCCATCACTTTTCCTCCGTCAGAGCACGAAGCTCACGCACAACACTTTTCAGCAGATCGACCGCTTCTTCCAGATTCGCAATCGCTTCCTCGCCGCTTTCTACAGGGTCAGGGAGATCGTCATAATCCACGATGGAGTCGTCGCGGATCAAGCCAAGGTCAAGACTATCGTCCGGATTCTTGGCGATCTCCTCACGAGTAAATTTGCTCCAGCGCTCGCCCGTGCGCTTGGACGGGTCTTCGTATCCTGCCACGAATTCATCAAAGTCACTCTTACGCAGCTGCCGGGTCTTACCAAAGCTGTCCATATTGGTACGCATATCGTAAAAAGCAACTTCCGTTGTGTTATCCCGCTCGGTAGTCCCACGGGTGAAGAATAGCACATTGGTTTTGACACCCTGCGCATAGAAAATACCAGTAGGCAAGCGCAGAATGGTATGCAGATTGCAAAAGTTCATCAGTTCCCGGCGCACGCTGGCACCGTCACCGGCAGCAAACAACACATTATCCGGCAGCACCACGGCGCAGCGGGCCTTGCCGTCCGCCTTCAGGCTGCGATAGATCACCTGCAAAAAGTTCAGCTGCTTGTTGGAGGTCTGGAAAGAAATATCATCTCTGGTGGCGCGCTCACCGCCCTTTTTCGTGCCAAAGGGCGGATTGGTCAGAATGACATCAAAATCTTTCAATCCCTTGGCGCTTTGTGCGAGAGAATCCCCCAATGTGATATTGGCATTCATATTGTGCAGATAGGCGTTCATCAATGCCAAGCGATGGGTTTCGTGCACCAGCTCCACACCGTTGAACGCTTTATTCTGCTGGAAATCTGCCTGACGGTCAGAGAGTGCATACATATCGTTATGCGCATTGACATAGCGGTTGGCTGCAATCATAAAGCCAAAAGTACCGCAGGCCGGGTCAAAGCACTTGTCGCCCAGCTGGGGTTTGATGAGCTCCGTCATCACATCGATCAGCACACGAGGGGTGAAGTACTGACCGGCACCTGACTTCTTCTCATTGGCGTTTTTCTCCAGAAGGCCTTCATACAGGTCGCCCAGACCTTCTTCTTTGGCCTCATACCAGTCCAGCTTATCAATCTCCGTGATGATTTTTTCGAGGTTTTTCGGCTCCTCGATGCTGGAGGATGCGTTGGCGTAAATTTGCGCCACGCGGCCAACGGATTCTTCGCCCAGCTTGCTGAGCAGCGTATAGTAGTGCTTTTTCAGGTCAATGCCGGAACGGCTGGTCAAAGAGCCCCAACGATATGCTTCGGGAATATCCTTATCTGCACCGGTCTCATCGGCCATTTTCAAAAACAGAATGTAGGTCAGCTCTGTCACATACTGGTGATAAGTAATACCGTCATCCCGCAGCACATTGCAGAGGTTCCAAAGTTTCTGTACAATATCTTGCGTGCTCATTTAAGCTGCTCCTTCGTAAATATAAGTGTTGATCTCGCGGATGATCTCCGCAAGCTGCCCGCCAAACTTCTTGTTAAAGCGTGCGAAACCGCCATCCATCTTGAACGCCGGTGCCTCAAAGGTCTCGGTATTGAGGATGCTCTCGTGAAGCATATATACCTTGATCTTTTCCAGCAGATCCAGCTGCATTTTGTTAAAGTGATGCGCCGAAATCAGTTTAGAAAAGGCCATTTTCACGCGGTCATCGTGGTTCACCAGTGGCGTTTTAAGTACAGCCCGACGAACAAAGGCGATAATGTCTGCCACGATCCGTTCATTGCTCACCGCACTGGCCGCTTCATTCAAGCTGCTCTCGGTGAAATTCTCCTTATCCAGTTCCAGCTTTAACTCCCGAAGCTGCGCCCTGGTCATATCGCTGGGGCGGGTGCAGGCTATGCGGATCGCTTCGATACGGTCTTTGTTCTCATTAACATAGGCCACAAAAGAGTCCAGATAATCCTGCGGTTTTTCCGTGTCACCATAGCCGCGGGTCGTTTCCAAAAGAGTATCTTCCTTTTCGGAATAGTAATGTCCGCGCTTTTTGCCCTTCAGGTTGTCAAACCAAAGCAGGAAATCCTTATCCTCCCGGCAGCGTCGCACAAAAGCTTCCTCTGTACAGCTTTTCAATTCCTTCGCATATTCCCGAATTGTTTTTCCGCCTAAACGCTCGGATACATCATACTTTTGCTCATCGGTCAGATTGTTGCTCTTACGCTGCAATCTTGCCAAAATGCGATCTTTGACAGGCTGCTTGCTGACCTCACCCGGACGGAACAAATCCTCCAACAATTCAGCCATTGATTTGCTGACGGAGACTGACTTCATATTGGAAGTGTCGTCCAAGTCCTCGTACACGCGAACTGCATCGAAGATATTGAAGTGCGTCTTTCCGATTTCCGGGCAAAGGCGAGTAGCGCGTCCCAGCATCTGCTCAAAGAGGATCCGGCTGTTGATCTTGCGCATAAACACCAAATTGCAAATTGCCGGCACATCGATTCCGGTAGTCAGCAGGTCGACTGTTACGGCAATGTTGGGGTACTGGTTGTTCTTGAACTGCTTGATCACCTGCAAAATCTTCTTTTTGTTGCCGCCGGCAGTTTTGCCCGTGATTTTCATAATGGCATCATTGGAAATGCCATAGGGCTTGTAAATTTCTCGGAGCGTATCCACAATACGGTCAGCGTGTGCATCATTTACCGCAAAAATCAGCGTCTTTTCTCCACTTTCCGGATTCAAGTAGGTCGAAACTTCTTCCAGCACCTTGTGGGTATGATCCGGCAGAACAATTTTGCGGTTGAACTCCGACACATCGAAATCCATTTCATCGTCCAAAACTGCACCGTTCAAAAGTTCATTGGTGTTGGGGTCATATTGCGCCAAGGTTTCACCCTTCTTGAACTGTGCGTCATTTTCAATGAAATCCGTATTAATCAGATACGGAGGATCGTGATCCACCAGCCAGCCATCGATAACCGCCTCACGGTAGCTGTAGGTATAGACCGGCTCCCCGAAAATCTCGGTCGTGTGCAGGGCGGGCGTAGCAGTCAAGGCAACTTTCACCGCATCGAAATACTCGATAACCTGCTTGTACTTGCTCATATAATCATCCTGATTATCGTAGAGGATTTCTTCTTCCGTCATTTCACGGTCAAGAATATATCCTCGGTGGGCTTCGTCCACAATAATCAAATCAAATGCACCGGGCATCAAATCCGGTTCTTCTGCCAGAATCGTGCGTTTCAAAAGCCCCTGCACCGTTGAAATGCTGACCTTGGTTTCCAGATTGATGATGTTGTCATCGATCGCTTTGATCTCATATATTTTGTCCAGCGTCAGCAGTTCCTTTAGCTTGACATCTTTGAAGGTGTCCATTGCCTGCTCACCGAGGGACACTCGATCCACAAGGAAAAGAATACGACGGAAACGCTTGGATTCCAGCATCTTGTAGATAAGTCCCAGAACAGTACGGGTTTTGCCCGTTCCGGTGGCCATTGCAAGTAAGGCCGTTCTCTTGCCGTCAACGATTGCCTCCGTTGCCTTATCAATGGCCTTGATCTGGTAGTCGCGCAGATTCAACCCATTAGGATCTGTCATAAACGAATTATCTGCTGCAGCCAGCGCCTGATTGGCCGCCGCTGTATTCTGACCAAGTTTTTCCATCAGGTCACTTGGGCTAAACCAGTTCCGAATAGGATACGGTTGATTTTCCTGTTCCCGGACATCCAAAAACCAAATACCAGACTTCGTCCGCAGCTGCTCTAAATATGCCCTGCCATTTGAAGCAAGGAGGAAGGGGACCTGATAACCATTCCAGTTTCCAACCGTATGTGGAATATCCTCCGGCTTAATATGTGCAGCATAGTCCTTTACCTGCACATCGATGGTAGATGCCACATCTTCCGACATCTTTTTTGCATCCATCAATGCTACGAGCTTCTCGCCAACGAAGAATGCATAATCCGCATACCCGTTTTTGTAAAAGGCCGAATTGGTAGGCCATTCGCTGATGGCAATATTTCTTCCCTTTACAGGACGCGTTCCTTTGCTGTAGCGCAGGTTCTGCGTATCAGCTTCCCAACCAGAAAGACGAAGCTGCTCGTCAATCAAGCATCTGGTCTGCGCCTCATTCCAATTCATCATAGCAGAGACAGATTCTGACCGCCTTGCGCGCTCCTTCTGCGTTTTGCCAGAAGCGGCGGTCTTGACCACGGCCAGTTGCTTCGTCAATTCCTCGATTTTCCTTTCCTGCTCGGCAATAACGGATTCCAAATCTTCGTGTGTGGTCTCGCTCGGCATAACGAACTCAGGCGCAATATATCCCCAGTCTCCATAGGTCTCCATAAACCAAACAGCAAGATTGTATGTCAAGGATAGCAATGTCTTTGCTTCGTCCACGGAGTCCGTACCTATATGTACTGCCGAGTTTCTTGTCTTGCGAAGAACATATAGCGTGTTGTCAATTTCGTGCGGCAATAAACCGGCTCGCTTCAAAATGCGAATTCGATTTGCGTGGGTGTTTTCAACAGCCGGCTCCACAATGTGCTCAAAGACAAGGATCTCCTGCACTAAGCGCTCGGCAAACATTCCGAGTTTATAGATACAGGCATTGGGATCAGAATAGACATAGGTTTCTGCGGTTGCGCCGATCTGTGCCAATGCAGGCCAGTATCGATTCAGAAAATCAAAATTTGATTTCATAAGCAGTCTCCCTCGATTTTTGTTAATTCATTTAACATTTGATATAAGCACATCTACAAAGTGCCAATTTGGCACTTTGGAACCGCCGTGTTGGCACTTTGGAATTTCGCTAAAGTATCAAATTGATACTTTGGAAGCTGAAAGCTGATACTTTAGACTTACAAATCTCTCGCCCAGAAGGCCGTGAGGCCTTCGTAATAATAACTGTGATCGATGCCTTTCATATAGACCTCACGGCTATCTACATCATCGGTGAGTGCGTTTTTCAAAAGATGTTTAATTTCAATATCTTTTATCGGGCTGCGCTCCATGGCAAGAAGATAATCTTCTTTATCAATCTTGCTCCAATCAACGACTTTGTGAAGCTTGGTTTTGAAAATGAGGTCGAGCCAAATGCGGGTGCTGCGCCCGTTTCCTTCTCTGAAAGGGTGGGCAATATTCATTTCCACATACTTCTCGACGATTTCATCAAAAGTGGACTGCGGCATTTTATCGATGTTGGCAAGTGCCGCCTGCAAGTACATCAGCGGAGCAAAACGGAAGTTGCCCTTGGAAATGTTTACGGTTCTGAGTTCTCCGGCAAAATCGAAGATTTCATCAAAGAGATACTTATGAATTGATTTCAGCGCAGAGAATTTTCCTGCTTCCAATTTATCAAGCAATCCGCTTTCAAAAAGCTCAAGCGCTTTTTTCTTGCTGATGCGTTCTTCCTCGCGGGCAAGGTCGGCAGCGTTTGTCAGCCCCAATTTATTTTCAAGTGCCATAGCGCACCTCCCGATTAGTTTACAAGATATTTAAGCACAAAAAACAGTCCGACAAACGCTGCAATAATCAATAACACAATCCATCCGGTGGCTTTCCGCACCTTCTTTTTTGAGGAAACCGGCTGTACAGAATATGTATGTTGCGGCTGTGGAGATTGATAGGGCTGTTTTGGTTTTACGACAGGCTGAGGTCTTGTTGCCTTTCGGTACATAGCAAGCGGGTCGCTTTGATTCATAATTCTATCGTAAAAGTCGTCAATCCACTGTGCATCGCTGTATTCGCACATATTCTCCTCTGTGCAATTTGGCTCATGAGAAATTTGATTTCGAATCCACCGATAGTGCTTAAGACGCTTGAGATCTTCGTCCCAGCCTTTAACCCAATAACAACCATTTGGCGTATTTCCCATATCGTCTATATAGGCAGAGATACCGTGCTGAGTTTGCAGCATATCGCCGCATAGTTTTTCAAGATGCTTATATGATTCTATAAAGCCCATAGTTTGTCTCCCAACACGCATTACTTATCCGCCGCGACGCCGGATTTCATCCATGCGTCAACTTCGCTTATTTTGAATTTCCACAGCCTGCCAATTTTAGCGGCGGGCATTTCTCTGCGTTCAATCCAGTCAAGAACGGTATCACGGCTGACGCCCAAATATTCCATAATCTCTTTCATCGAATACCAGCGTTCAAGATTGTTATCCATAGCGGAATCCTCCGTTTTCACGAAAATACAATACTACAAGATATATTATACCACATTTATTGGAATATCACAAGGTTTAACAGGGGTTTATTCGGGGTTTGCAAGAAAAAGTCATAAATTAAACGGCAGAAAAAAGCCTTCTTTCGAAAAATCGAGAGAAGGCTTTGAAACTATTTCTGTCCGTCTGTGTGTGCCGGGTGATAAAACGGCAGTCTTGGGTTTGCGTTATGGCTATTGACGCCGGGCAGGCTTTCGAGCGGAATGGCATAGAACCGCTCCTTGATGAAATTTCCGTTCATGCCGTCGATGATTTTTGCGGCCTGTTCTGCGTAAGCGCCGGTCACATCAAATTCCGCAAGGCGGACGATCTGAAAGCGGTGCTTTCCGGCGGCGGTATACAGAATCTCTCCGGCTTTTCCGTCACCGTAGGGTGTATAGGCGTAGGCGGCTGACTGCACGATTTTCTTGCCTTTTTCTTTTATAACTGTTATAGCCGTTTGCTTTAAGAAAACGCCGTCGCAAAAGCCCATATCGCACAGTTCCTTGGCAAACTTTTCGATTGCCGCTTTGCGTTTTTTCTCAATACTTTTTTCGCCTGACGCACCTTGCTTCAATGCTATTTTCGCATAGGTGCTGGGCTTGAAAACGCCGAAGCAATCAAAACATACGCCGAGAGATAGAGATAAAATTTGCTTATCCTTAGGTGTGATTTTATCGGCGGCGGTGCGGAAATTGTCACGGTAAATACTTCGCAGCACTTCCTCGAACAGAGATACGGACGGATCTTCAATCAGCTCGTCCGCAACGGTGCCGTCCGCCGCGCTTTCGTTTTCTTCTGCCGGGACAATGCCGATGGGATATTCGCAAGCCTTGCCGACAGCGACAAGCACGGTAACTTTTTTCTCGGCAAAGCCCGTCTCTTTTACGGCAAGCGCAATACGCGCATCGGCGGAAAGCTCGGGAGCGCTGTTATAAATGCGCATAACCTTACGCAGCTCGGCATACCCGTTTTGCGTCGGCACGGTGCAGGCGTTTTTGGTCGTGCGGATATAATCCAGCTGCCGCATGACCGCCGCTTTTTTCACATACTGCAAAAGCGGAATGGGATCGGCGGCATCATAGCCGAGAAAAGCAAACCACAATGTTTCCAAAAAGATTTGCTTGATGTCCTCTGTATCGTCCGCAGACAGATTATAATGCGAAACGAACCGCTCGACGCGGCTTTGGAGTACCGGCTCATAAGAACGGATAAACGCCTCGAAATAACCTTTATTACGGCTCTTGATTGCCTCAACAAAATATGCGTTCAAATCATCGAACCGCACGCCGCTTTTATCACTTTCGGTGAAGGCAGATGCGTGTTCGATTTTTTCTTTGCAGAAATATTTGATACGCAGAATTTCATCGTTGATTTCCCAAATCCGCAGCTTACCCGAGCGGACAGAAGAAAGAATATCGTTCCATATCGCCGGCTCGTGCAGTCGCTTATCCGTAATGCCGCAAAGCAATTTTTCGGCAGCCTTTTTGTATTCGGCGTTCATACGCGCACCTCCTTCCCAAAGAAAAATAGAATTATTTTTTACCCAGTGCCGCTTTTGCCTCGTCGATCAGGTCCCGTAAAACCATATCCTGCTCATACCGATTTTGCGCGTAATCAAAATCGATCTGTGCTTCTTCATAATGCCGTTTGGCAAGCTCGATTGCCTTATCGCACACATCTATATCGTATTTGGCGGACGGCAGATTTTTATTGGTTTTGTGCTTTTCATTGCGCAGAGAATCGTATCTCTTTTTCCAAGTCGTATAGCCGAAACCGTCCTTTTTCTTTTGCTTCGGTATATTCAGCTTGTTCTTTGCAACATAGGCGCAGGGAACGCCGTACTCCGGATTGACGGTGCTGCAATACAGCTGCTTATGCGCGGTTTCCATAAAGAAAAATCGGTGACAGATTCCGCATTGCCAGGAGTAATGTCCGGCGGCAAGCCCCTCGAATAGATCGGTAACATAAAAATTGAGCATACGGTCGAAATGAATTCGGCGGCCGAGCATAGCAGAGCCGTTTTTGTTTTCAAGGACAACCGGCGCCATCCAAACGCCAGGCTCAAGTGTAAAATTGTGCGTAATTTCAGTGGCGTTTAGTTCCTCGATCCATTCCGCCACTTCTTCTTTTCCGAAAAATTCTTTTGTAAAACCGGCAAGGAGAACTTTGTCCCGAAATCCGTTCTCGGTGAGGTTTACAAAATACATCATCGCAACCTTATAAAAATTGAAGGTGTCGGCGCAAAGATAAATGTAGGATTTTATGAATTCGGTAAGAACGATAATGTGGTCATGCATAGCCGTGCCTTCGGGAACAAAATTGATATTCGGTATCGGCAGGGAAGAAAAGCTGCGCTGCCACTCTTTGATTTTATCATCACCGAGAAGCAAATCAATATGTTCGTACTCTTTGCTGATATTAAAATACGAAAACGGTTTTATTTTCCCGATAATATCAAGTATTTTTTCTACGGTCTTCCGAATGCTTGTAAACAGCTCATCGCTGTAATTTTCCGCATTCAGTCGGTTATACAAATCATTGAGTTTATCGCCCGTCTTAAAAACGTAGAGCAACTTGTCGGCGGGGATGTTTAATATATCGTGCGTGATGATTCCGAGCGGCAGAGTTTTGCCGCCTAAAATAAAATCATCACCTACGAAATCAACAGAGAATTTATAAAAATTCGCATCGCCCACGGGTTTTGTTTCAATCAGATTCATGTGCGCCACCTCGTTTCTGTAATCAGTATATCATAAAACCGTTTCGCTGTCACCGGAAATTACAAAAAATTCAGAAACGAATTTTTGCGTTCACAGCATTTTATGTGATTTTTCTGTTTTCAGCCATTAGATAGATAGGAGAGCGAAAGCATCGGTTCCGCCGCCGCTGCTTTTGCTCTTACTTTTTTACAAGGAGATTTCAGTATGGCTGACGAAAAAACAAAACTCGCCGTTATCGACGGCGAAACCTTAATGGACATGAAACTTCCGCCGACAAAGTTTTGTGTCGACACGCTGCTGCCGCAGGGATTGTGCATCCTCGGCGGCGCGTCAAAGATCGGCAAATCGTGGTGGGTGCTGGATCTGTGTGTGCGCATTGCAAAGGGCGAACCGATGTGGGATTTGAAAACAACCGCAGGAACAACACTGTATCTTTGCTTGGAAGATACGCTGCGCCGCGTGCAGAACCGTCTGCTTTGCATCACCGACGAAGTGCCGTCCAATGCGTTTTTTGCTACCTCTGCCGGAACGCTGTCCGACGGCCTGTGCGAACAGATACGGGATTTTGTAAAAGGACATCCCGACACGGTTTTTGTTGCGGTGGATACCTTTCAGATTGTGCGCAACAACAGCATCGACACCTCTTACGCAAACGACTATGAGGAAATACGGATATTAAAACGGCTGGCGGACGAGCTCGATATCTGTCTTCTGCTGGTGCATCACCTGCGCAAACAGGGCGACAGCGATCCGTTCAACAAGCTGACCGGCACCACCGGAATCGTCGGCGCAGTGGATACCGCTTTCGTGCTGGACAAGAGCCGCCGCAATGCCGACAGCGCTACCCTCTACTGCACCGGTCGTGATGTGGAGGACCGCCAGCTTGAACTGCGGTTTTCCAAAGAGGAATTTGTTTGGAAAATGCTCGGCGACAGTATGGAAAACCGGGAAATGCTGCTGCCGAAGGAGATGGAGCTGCTGGTTGAATTTATGAAAGTGCAGAAAAAATACAGCGGCAGCAACACGGAGTTTTGCGAACGGTATAACGAATACGCAGGACAGGCGGTATCGGCAAGAGGACTGAAACAGCTGATGAATCTTTGGGAATACCGCCTTGCTGATTTCGGCGTGCGCTTTCGCAGCCACCGCAGCAACGGCGCACGACTGCTGGAAATTGAGTATTCCTTTTCTGCCGGTGACGAAAGTGCCGTTGGTGACGGTTGAATCGGTGTACCCCCAAAGCATTCGTCCCAAGCGTTCCTTTCGTCCCTGTCGGCGGTTTGCAGGCGGTTTGTGCCGCTTTCGGCGGGGAGCAGGGTTAAACACCGATGCGCCGGAAACAACGCAAATTCGGGGCGTTTGCGGGAGCGTCGGTTTTACCGATTTCCCGGACTTCGTCCGGGGCGAGCGGACAGCCGGACGCTCGGCGCAATTCGCCCTTTTTGCTCGTTTTGCCGCAGGCGGCAAAAGCTTCGCTTTTCGGGCGGCAGCCCGAACCCACTGAATTTAGAAACGGAGAGTGATAATTATGAGTAAACAAAGACGGCGTGACACCACGCTGACGATTCGGCTGACCAAAGCCGAAAAAGAACGCATCGAACGCAACGCCAAACGCGCCGAGCGCAGCATCACCGACTATCTCGTTTTGCTGTCGCTGGAAACGCCCATTCATGTTGCGGAAGATGTAAAGCCCCTACTGATCGAACTCAAACGCATCGGCAACAATCTGAATCAAATTACGGCAAAGATCAACGCCGGCGCGTTTCGGTCATACAACTTCGAAGATATGATCGACGGGCAGAAGATGATTTACGAGCAGCTGCTTGAGATTGCGAGGAAAGGATAATGGCAACGGTAAGTTTTATTCCCGAATCCCATCAAAGCATCAGCGCAATGAAAGCGGTGATCGAATACTGTTTGCAGCAGAAAAAGGTGGCGGACGAGGACAGCGGCCGCCGTTTGGTGGGCGGTGTGAACTGCAACGGCGAAAATGCTTTTACGGAATTTACGGCGACCAAGACTGCGCATCACAAAAAAGGCGGAATGAATTTTTATCATTATGTGCAGTCCTTTTCGCCGAGCGAAAGCGTAACCGCCGAGCAGGTACACGAAATCGGTTTGGAGCTTGCGGAAAAAGCGTGGCCGGGGCATGAGGTGCTGGTGACCACGCACACCGATGTTGCGCATCTGCACAACCACTTTGTCATCAACTCCGTGCATTACGAAAACGGAAGCAAGCTCCGTCAAAATCCCGGAACGCTGACAAAGCTGCGCGCACTCAGCGACGGCATCTGTCAGCAGCACGGGCTGAGCGTTCTCGAGCCGTATAAAAAAGACGGCGCAAACATTTCAAGCCGAGAGTACCGCGCCGCGGCAAAGGGTGACAGCTGGAAGTTCAAGCTGATGTCCGATATTGATTTTGTGATGAACCGCAGCGGCAGCCGCACGGATTTTATGAGGGAGATGCAGCGGCTTGATTACAAAGTCACATGGACGGACGAGCGAAAATATATTACTTTCACCTGTCCGAACGGAATGAAGTGCAGAGATATACGCCTGCACGACGAAAAATATTTGAAAGAGGGTTTGGAATATGAATTCACGATCAGAAAACAGCACACAGCAGAACTCGGCAATGGATATGCTGAGGAAGAAAAACACACGGACGCTGTCCGAGCTGGAACAGATCCCGTATCAGCCGCAGGTGTATGCGATCCCGATAGAACAGCGCAAGCGGGAGAGCAAACTGCTGGCGGACGCGGTGGAATTTCAGCCGAAGCTGTATCAGCTGATCGAACGATTGGCGACGGCGGAGGAGCTGAGCGACCACTGCATCAATATACAGAATATCGAGGCGGAGTATATGGAAAAGACGGTGCGGGAAGTGGTGACGGAGAACCGCAAGACGGCGGCGCAGATGCAGAACCTCGTCGAACAGGCTGGGAAGAATCAAGAGCGGTTTATTTCGAATTGCTCCGAAACCCTTTCAAAGAGTACCGAGACGCTGGACAGCACGATAGAGAAACTGCGCCGAAAAATATTGAAAATTATGATAGCCACGGCGGTATCGGCAGTGGCGCTGTCGCTGCTGGCCTGCGCGGTATTCTGGAAGCTGGCAGTATAATTGAAGGCACTGCCGAAGACCCGGAAGAACGCCGAAAGCGCATTGAGGCGAAGGAAAACGCATCCAACCTCGGTGCTGTTATCGGGCTTGCGGTCGGTATCCTCTCCGCCGCAGCCGACAGCGAGGAAGATATGACCGCCGAGGAAAACGACGAACCTACCATAACGATGTAGGAGAAAGGATTTGCCTATGACGAAAAAAGAACACGAAAAAGAATGGCGCTGCTATCCGGCGGCGCTGACTGCCGCGGAGGTTGCGGAGATCCTGCGGGTCAGCACCAAAACCGTGTACAAGCTGATAAAAGAAAAATCCCTTCCGGCGGTGAAGGTCGGCAGAGAAAACCGCATTGCCAAATCGCAGCTCATTGACTATCTGCGGCAAAGAGAGCGACCGGGTTCGAACCCAAAGGCCTGTTTTCTTGAGAAAACTCCCGAAAAAGTCTGGACTTGTGCGGTGAGTTGTGATATTGTTCGTGTCGGTAAAAATAAAAAAGGAGTGAAAGCAAATGAATGCCGTAACCACACTTGCAGCCAGCGTACAGGCTAAGAAAGGCCGTCTCTATGCCGTGATACAGGTAAGAGAAAACGGCAAGACAAAGCCTGTATGGCGCGCGCTGGGACTGCCCGAAGGCTCAAACAAATCAAAGGTGAACAAAGCCTACCGAGAGGTGGTGCAAGCCTTTGAACAGTCCTACGCCGAGCAGATCGCGCAAAACAAAAAGCCTGCCTCGGATATCCCGATCTACGATTATATGTGCGCCTACTTTAAAAAGATCGAGAAAAACATTCAAAAGAGTACCGCCGAAAGCTACCGCGGAATGATAAACGGTAGAATTCGGCGGTATTTTACTGCCCGCAGGGAATTGACGGTCGGCAGCATCACCGCAAAGGACATTGAGGATTTTTATGATTGGATGTTCGCTTCTGGCGTTGTTGCCAACACCGTTATCCACTACCACACCGTCCTGCACAGCGCCTTCAAGCGGGCTTTCAAGGACGGACTGATTGACTCGAACCCCTTTGACCGCATCGACCGCCCGAAGAAAAACAAGTTCACGGGTGAAAACTATTCCGAGGAAGAACTGATCGCCATGCTGGGGCTTATCCGCGGGGATATTATCTATCCGGCGGTCATGCTGGCAGGCGGCTTGGGGCTGCGCCGCAGCGAGGCGTTGGGCGCACGGTGGTCACGGGTAGATTGGGAAAAGAAAACCATACTGCTCGACACAAAGATCATTGAGTATAAGGAAAACGGCAAGGTTATTGTCGAACCCGTGGAGGAAATGAAAAACAAATCCAGCCGCCGCACGCTGCCGCTGCCGGACCCGGTGTATGAAATGCTGTGCGAGGAACGGGAAAAGCAGGACCTGTACCGCCGTATGTTCAAGGGCAGCTACAACCGCAAACATGACGATTATATCTGCGTCGATCAGCTCGGCGGGCTGATCCGCCCGAATCGGGTCACGCAGCGGTTCGCCGACCTTATCAGGCAATACGGTCTGCGCAAGATTCGGTTCCACGACCTGCGCCACACCTTCGCCAGCATCCTAATCAATCAGGATGTGCCGCTGCTGAATGTATCGACCTTCCTCGGGCACTCTGACCTGTCCACAACGGCGAATATCTATGCCCATCTGGATAAGTCCAAGAAACAGGAAAGCGCCGATGTAATCAGCAGTATCTTTAATAAAGCAAAAGAATGATGCGCTCCACCTGGGGCGCATTTTTGCTGACGGAAAGGATGATTTTATATATGACCCAAAAAGAATTTATGAGCGGGAGCGAGCTTCGCCAATACCTGCACATATCCACGCGGAAAATGAAATATCTGATGGACAACAACTATATCCCGCACGAAAACACGGGACACACGACCCATAAATATCGGGTGCGGACAGAGGATGCGGTGCGGTTCAAAGCCCGTATGGATACCGAGCCGGGATTTTTATCGGAGCTGAGCGGCATGTTCTCCAACCGCACCGAATGGCATCCGCTCCCGATGTTTGAAGCCACCCCGGAAAACTGCGAGGCCTTTCGGCGGTGGCTAAGTTCACAGTGGGCGGAGCTGCCGGAGGCTCTGCCCACGCAGACGGCGGCGGAACTTGTCGGACACAGCCCGCAGCGCATCCACGAATGGATACGGGAGGAAGTTCTGGTCGGCATTAAACTCGGCTCTATACAGTACTGCGCTAAGGCGGAATTCGTAAGCTTTATGGCGTCACCGCAAAGGCTGGCGCACCCGCGCACAGAAAAATACAAAGAACTGATTCGGGAATTTAAATACATACAGCGCCGTGAACGTGAGAACGAACAGCGGCGCTGTAAAAGAAGAATGAAAAGAGGCGAAAACTTTGATTAAGAAAAAGGTTCTGGCACAAGAACAGATAGCCGAAAAACTTGACTATCTCCGCAAGCAGCGTGACGGTCTTATCGTAGGCGATTACAGAAATTATTTATATAATCTGTATATGTACCTCAAAGAACGTTGCTCCGAAACCGAGGACGGCAGCTGCAATCCATATCCATGGCAAATGCTCGTCGCCCTCGGCAGAGATGACCTTCACAAATCATATCTTGGATACACCTACTGTGACGATCTTGAAGCACTTGGGTATATCAAGATGCAAGGAAACAGCAAGGATAAAAAGATTTTTATCATAAAAGATATTGATTTTTAATCCTCTGCCGTAACAAAATGCCCCGTCGAAAAATCGGCGGGGCAGCGTTTTTTGTTTCTAATAAATTGAATTAAAAGAGGAACGGAACAAAGATTCCCTTATTTTGCACCGTGTTTTAAGGGAAACGTAATGGAAATAAGGGAATTCCTTTATTGGGGTCGGTTTTCGCTGTGTCAAAACCGCAGCCCCGAACCTCATTTGAAAGGTCGGGGCTGCGGTGCTCATTTATAACGATTTTTTAATCGTCATCGTCCTCATCATCCCATGACGAAATAATGTGAAGTTCTCCGCTATACATATCCATAGCCATATTGTCGCCCATGCGCATCATCATATTACCGTCGGAGTCGATCGCCATATTGTCGGAAACGGTATACGCAAAATCACCGTCGTCATAGTCGAAGAAATGCTTACTCATAGATTTGCATCCTTAATCTTCAATAATCTCGTATTCCACACGGGAGCCTTTTACTCTGCGTGCGTGGTAATGGGCGCCGTTCGCTTTCCAGTGCGGGAAGTGATCTGCTTTTTCCTCGTTGGTATCACGATGGCAAATGATGATGTTTTCGAGGACATCGCAGCCGCCGGCGGAAAGCGGGCGGATGTGGTCAAGCGTCGGGTGATAAGCACTGTTCGGATTCCCGCAGGCGGATTTTTTCATCAGCCGTCCAGTATAATCATACGCCTCCTGCTTCGTGCCGAAAACCCGGTTCCACACGTCTATGGTCTTATACTTTGACATTTTGAGTACCTCCTTTTCAGTTGTTACTCATATTTTATAATCAAAACCGATAACTTTCGATGAACCGCATGGTTCAAAAAATAAAAGATACCCCTCAGAAAGGGATATCTTTCGCTTGGATGTTCATCGTCCGCACAAAACGGAGCAATGTTTTTTGACCTGGTTTTCTTTCTCCGCTGCAATAGTAACCGACCGCCCGAACGCTTATGTTAAGCTGCTCGGCAACCTTCTCATAGGTCAATCCAGATTTTTGGATACTCCTGCGGAGAAAATCGGCCAATTCGGGATCTTTCTTTCGGTTAGATTCCATATCAGCAACCTCCTGGCTTTCGCCGTTGCTTGGCCGAAAGTTGCTACGGATATGATACCACAAGAATTCTATAAAGTCAATCTGAAGGAATTATCTCGCAAAAATAAGGCAGAAGCAGCACCCTGTTTCTTATAAAGTCCTCAATAAAGGCAAGGTTATCTGTCATTACTCTGAGGTTTATCCAAAGAAGGAATAGCCGCAATGCATCATTTTCCGATACATCAATTGAATCATTGTAATAATCTCCGTGAATGATTGAATTGCGGTTTAATGTTATATCAGAGTTTTTGTGGTTTGCTATAAGTTTTTTATAGTAGGAATCAATCTTGTTCCATGCATCTGTATTCCATTCGCCCATCATATCATTAACAATCATATATATTTTTTCAGAGCGCTGACCACCGTTTTTGTATTCTTTCTTTACTTCCCAATACCCTTCTAAAATATCTGCGCAGCGCTTGTGCTCATGCTCGATAAGCGCAAACCAGTTTCTTGCGGCACTGCGATAGCAACCGTTGTACATCATCTCGAGTGCCGTATGGGCATCTTCCAGTTTCCTTTGCAGCGGAATCCCGGGATTCGGCACTTGATAAAATGTTGATAGCAACTCTCTTGCACTCAAGTATTCTGCGAAAGAAAACGATTCCAAGATATAATCCGAAGTGCATTCTTCTTCCAGCAGTGGCAGATCCGGCGTTTCAAGAAAATACAGCAAGACACCGTCGTCAGCCAATTGGCGCATTCTTTTACGGTACGGCGGCGTAAATAGAATACTTCTGTCGCTATCAATCCGTCTGTTCAATGCATCATTTGCGCAAAACAATTCATAATACGCTTTGCCCACTTCGACATTCAGTTTTTCACATTCCGCAAATTCAGGAATGGTTTTCATTGCAGCCGTTATATCGTGAATTGGTGCGGTGCCGTCCTGTGTGCAATCAATCAACGCTTTCAGCCTGTCTGCATCTGTATCACAATCAGGCAGTAATTCAAGCACATTTGAGGTTGTCGAAAGCATTTCAAAGCCCTTAGCAAATACTTCACGGTAGCGTTCTTCCAGACAATCTCTGATTTGCATCTTTTCAGAAGCAATTGCATGAAGTCTTGCTTGCTCCTGTATTGCACTTATTTGCTGTTGCGTCATTAGTCTGCGCTGCTTTTTCAATAGCTCTAAATAAGATGTAATTTCCATCAAAACACCTCTTTGTGTTTAAGTAGCGTGATTATTATATCATGAAAACCTTATTTTTCAAAGATGCGATTACATTACGGCAAGAAATAAGGAAGTTTTGCCTTTGCGCTATCTGCTTTTTTGGCGCCCTCTCATTTTTCGCTAATTCAAAACACAGATTAAAATTGGGGAACAAATCTCGATGTGAATTGCGAATTTGCTCCCCAATATAGACACTGCTTTCTTTTTTGCAATATAGGTATGGAAAAACCGCATAAACGCTGGGTTTATGCGGTTTCCGTTGGCGGAGAGGATGGGATTCGAACCCATGTGACGTTGCCGTCAAACTGATTTCGAGCCATTTGGAGAGGAAATCCAATGAAAATTGATGCGTTCCTCTCGTGACCCTTAAAACCGCAATCCACTCGCACTCACTACTCTGCACAAAGCGTAGAAAATGCGTAGATGGAGTCAAGTCTGCTGGACACGGCATAGCCTAAAAGCACCAAATATCAAGGATTCCCGAGGAAGGAAAGCCGAGTTATCCACACGATTTCGAATCGTATGGACAAGGTGCTTTCGGGATAATATAGGTGCTTATAGGAAGGTCAAATCCCTGATATCACAACGATTCCAGAGCATACAGTATGTAGGGCTTGAGCCAGTAAAAGCATGAACTTCCCGCAAAGTGTAGAAAAAGTGTAGAAGTAAGAAGGACAAATAACCCTTTGAGTAACGATAGTTTCAGGCTCCCATACGGGAGCAAATGTGGTCGGTTGCCCGTCATTGACAAGTATCTCAGCTCCCAAATGATAAGGAGAAGCATATGGCAACAGACTACACCTACCTATACGAAGAATACCCGGAGGTCATCAGCGCCGACCAGCTTTACCGAATTTGTCATATCAGCAAGCGCAAAGCGAAATGGCTTCTGGAGCATGGATATATCCCCTGCGAGGACAGTGGAAAAAAGACCCGACGGTATAAAATTCGACTGAATGACGTAATAGACTATCTCCGCACACTTGAAGCTGCACCGGAGTTGGTTGCGACACCCGTGGGAGCATTCAATGTCAAGCGCAAGCAACTCAATCCGGTCGCTCAGATATGCCAAAAGGAATTTCAACGGTTCCTCTACAATATATGGACAGATGAAGCGGACATCCTACGAATCTCAGATGTGCAGGTATTGCTGGGGTATAGCGCTGGAACGATTAGGCAATGGATACTGCGAAAAGAGCTTCGTAGCACAAGGATTCCCTGTGGCATACAAGTAACTGCGAAGGAATGGCTGATTGACTTTACCGTAAGATATACCATCAAAAATCCCTCTCGCCTATCAGTAACACATAGGAAACTGGTAGAACAGCATTTCTGCGATTGTTCTCAAAAATGCAATTAGAAGCATACCCTCATTGCAAGCTGTCATACAAAAAATAATATTCCAAGCTACAGACCGGAGTTTTTATACTTCGGCCTTATTTTTTTACAACAGGAGGATCGCTCACATGGACACCCAAAACACAAGCCGTCAGCTCCGCTACCTTGAAGAAGTCCGTATTCCCCTGCACCGTGCAGGCTTTGAAACCCTGCCGGTGGAGGGAGAGCAGTTGCCTGTCCTTTGGAACGATGCGCCGCTGTGCCGCATCACCGGCAAGGGCAGCGTATTCTATCGGCGAGAGGACGCGGACACGCCCCAGGCAGAGGATACCCTATATCGCGTCGAGGACATCGCCGTGAAGACGCTGGAGTATATGACCGCTATGGAAGCCGCCCCACAGCTCAAAGCAAGCGGGCTGGATGGAGACTACCGCATCCTCGCTGACTTCGGCGGCACGGTGCTGGCAGGTTCTCCGAGCAAATACGGCGTTCAATTCGTCACATGGGATTGGGACTATGACCGCACAGGCGTGTCCCACGGACACTACTTCATGGAGAACTATGACAAAGCCTTTGCCTCGATGAAGAAAAGGTATGCAGGATGCGAACCAAGCTGATTACCAAGATTCTTGACTTCAAGGTAAACAAAACAGCCTAAAACCCAAAGCAGCCCGTGCAGGAGCGTGCACCCCTTTCCACGCTTCTGCAACGGGCCATTCATGCATCCGCGAGGAAAGGTTCTTATCACCCGATAGGAGCCTTTCCCGGCTGATCCACAGCCAAATATCACACGCGCCTGAAAGCGCGGATCTGCTGTACCTTGAAAATTTCATAGGCAACCGGATAACGAACCTAAACGGAGCAAAGCCCAGCAAATGGCGCGCCATGATCCGCACGGAAAGGAGGATTTGGGCGAGCGATTCAGCCAGTTTGCATCTGTGTGTGGCATCACAGATGGCCATGACCTCCGTTCAGCTAACGATACTCCCGCGTTGAACGCCCTCAAAGCATTGCGCGGCGCACCCATCAGCATGGGCCGGGGTGAGATTCCCGTGGGCGGCTGCCAGCCGCCGTCCGGTTTTGCCAATAACAATTTACAGATGAGGCGAAAAATATCATGAGTATAAGGGTGGCGCTATATTGCCGTGTAGATTGGAGAATTTCTGTTGAAAATGAAACACAAGGAAGAATATCTGCGATGACCGTCCATCATTTTTTCGGCTCATATCCCATAGCATATAAGGAAGGGGGGCTAAGACAGTGACGGAGGTTGATCGCGAGATTGCTTTGGCTTTATTAAAACGACTATGGAAGCGGGAGTTGATTTCGGAAGAAACGTATGTTTCTGCCAGCAGCTCCCGTTTTTTTGACAAACGGCAATTTACATCTGATACTGAAACCGTCAACAAAATAACTGAGGAGGTCAGTACGGATGGTAACAATTAGATGGCTTCGAGAGCAGATTCGGCAGGGAAAAACCATTTACGATCTGCCGCTCCGGGTTACGTTCTATGCCCGTGTTTCTACGGAAAAGGTGGAGCAGCAGGGTAGTTTGGAAAACCAGATTCAATACTACACAGAGTTCATTCAAAAGAACCCGAATTGGACGTATGTTCCCGGCTACATTGATGAAGGTATTTCTGGAACGAGCACTTATAAGCGTGACAGTTTTCTGCGCATGATCGAGGATGCCAAACGTGGGATGTTTGACTTCATTATCACAAAAGAAATATCCCGTTTTTCCCGCAACACACTGGACAGCATCCAATATACACAAGAGCTGCTGGACAACAATGTGGGTGTACTGTTCCAAAATGATAATATCAACACACTGGACAGCGATAGTGAGTTTCGGCTGATCGTCATGGCTGGTGTGGCACAGGACGAAGTCCGAAAACTATCCGAGCGGTTAAAATTTGGCTTTCGGCAGTCTATCAAGAACGGCCATGTTTTGGGAAATAATCGCTTATGGGGTTACGATAAAAAAGATTGCAAGCTGACAATCATCCCGGAGCAGGCGGAAGCGGTCAAGCTGATTTTTCAGCTTTATGCCACCGGAAACTATGGCCTGCGCAAGCTGTCACAGGAGTTGACTCGCCGTGGATACACAAGCCTTTTGGGAAACAAATTCAATTCCGTCACCATCGGCCATATTCTGCAAAACCCAAAGTACAAGGGGTGGTACTGTGGTAATAAGACACAATCCTTGGATTATCGGAAGAAAAAAACGGCATTTCTTGATGAAGGTGAGTGGGTAACATACCCAGATCCTAATATCCCTGCGATTGTATCAGAAGAACTCTGGAATCAGGCAAATGAGATATTTAAGAAACGCAGCGCCAGAACGAAAGCCTATGGCGTAGGCTATCAGAGTAGGTATCCATACAGCGGGAAAATCATTTGCGGAAAGCATGGAACCGCCTTTCACCGGCAGAGCTTCAAAACCATGGAGGGGCACACAGAATTCTGGCAGTGCAGGATGTACCGTGAGCATGGAAAAGCCGGCTGCGATTTGCCGACGCTCCGAACAAAGGAGCTGGACGCAATTTTGGCAGACCAATTCCAAAAGCTGGTGAAAAATCAAAAGCAGATTGTCCGTCTTGTGATGGACAGCGTTTCCAGCGTTCAGCAGAAGCGTGATTACTCCGGACAAATCACCCAGTTGAACACACAGATCAGCCAACTGGAGGAAAAAAAGGATAAACTGCTGGAGCTTAGTATCGCCAACGCAATCACAATTCAGGAATTCAAAAAGCGCAACAACCGCTTCAACAAGCAGATTGCGGATATGCAGGAGCAGATGATTTCTTTACAAAAGCTGGAGGAAAATGGCTCAGCTGCGAGTGTTGACTTGTCCGCAATTGAAAAGGCGCTATGGCAGGAGCTTTCCTTTCGGGATACCATCTCGACGGAGATTGTTGCGGCGATCCTCGACCATGTGGTGGTCTGCGAGGGCAGCACGAAACAGCGAATTGATCTGGAACTCTATTTAAGGCTGGGGCAGACCGCTTCAGTCACTTTTTCACGGGAGAGATTTGCATTTTGGAACACATCTTTTTTAACATGTGGTTCAAAGGCACAAGGAGCTTTTCTCTGCCCCATATCTTCCCTAAGTATTGATGCAAAAGATAGTGAAGAAACCCTGTCTGGTAATATGCGGTTCGACAGCTATAATCGTCACTTGGATATATTGTATAACACACATATTCTGTTGCCTACATAAGCAAATGGAGCATGAACGAATCACAAAAGACAATATGAAATGACTCCTGCGCTTGTAAAACGTGGATTTACCTGTCCTACTTTTAGCGCAAACTCAAAAGTACCAGACCTACCACATACAAGGAGGAGTCATCATGGCAAGTATAATCTACGTCGGCATGGATGTCCATACCACAAATTTCACTTTTTGCTGCTATACCGCAGATTCCGACCGCGGCTTCGCTGTTGCGCAAACAGAACCGGATTACCGTCAGGTAATCAAGTATATGGAACGTGTCCAGAAGCAACGCGGTGAAGAATGCAAATTTGTTTGCGGCTATGAAGCCGGCTGTTTGGGTTATTCACTCTACCACCAACTCACCAGATGCGGTGTAGACTGCGTTATGAACATTTACACTAATTTTCACCGCTTTCTGCGTAAAGCAGGAATCTCCTATGGCGGGAAAGGGAAGGGCCCTCGCGTCTATGACCTTCGGCACACATTTGCTGTCCACTGCTTACGGCACTTGGTTTTATCGGGTAAAGATATCGGCATATTTGCATACCGCTAAAAAACTTGTGCGGTAAGTCCTCAGTGTGGCCTCTTTTGCACCAAGAGCCTTTCTTGAGTGCAGAAATGCTTCATAAACCTGTGAAAAGGATTTTTCCGCGCGCTGTCAAGAGCGAGAGCGGGAGATTTTTGAAGAATTTTCTTTTCTCGCGCCGCGCCGCTATTTTACCTCAATTTTACATGACCCGGCTTTTGCATTTTACAGCGCTCCGTTATGCTTTGCGTTGTGGAACGAAGAAAGTCCAAAATCAACATGTGAAATGAGGAATGAAAGATGAAAAAGACACTTGCATTTGTGCTCACCGCTGTGATGAGCCTCTCGCTGCTCGCAGGCTGCGGCAGCAAGACCACTGCCCCCGACAACACCAATAACGACCAGCCGCAGCAGCAGACCGAGGAAAAGCTCAGCGGCAGCGTCTCGACCAACGGCTCGACCTCGATGGAAAAGGTCATCGGCGCGCTGAGCGAGCAGTTCATGGCCGACAACAGCGGCGTGAGCGTCACCTACGATCCCACCGGCTCCGGCGCCGGCATTGAGGCCGCCAGCAACGGCAGCGCGGACATCGGTCTTGCCTCCCGCGCCCTCAAGGACGAGGAGAAGGCCGGCGGCCTGACCGAGACCGTTGTCGCCCTTGACGGCATCGCCGTCATCGTCAATGCGGGCAGCAAAGTCGAGGACCTCTCCGTCGAGCAGATCGCCAAGATCTTCACCGGTGAGATCACCGACTGGAGCGAGGTCGGCGGCGAAGCGGGCAAAATCTCCTGCATCGGCCGTGAGGCCGGCAGCGGCACGCGCGACGGCTTCGAGTCCATCACCGGCACCAAGGACGCCTGCAAGCTCGATCAGGAACTGACCTCCACTGGCGGCGTCATCGAGGCGGTCGCGGGCAACGCCAATGCCATCGGCTACGCCTCCCTCTCCGCAGTCGAGGGCAAGGACACCGTCAAGGCTGTGACGGTCGGCGGCGTCGCCTGCACCGAGGCGGCCGTCCTCGACGGCAGCTACGCCATCCAGCGTCCCTTCGTGCTTGTGACCAAGACCGGCGCGACCCTCTCCCCCGCGGCGCAGGCCTTCTTCGACTACGCCACCTCCCCCGCCGCGAACGACCTCATCAAGGCCGCGGGCGCGGTGCCTGTCGCGAAGTAAACACCATGGCGGCTGCATACATCTCTCCGGCGGCAGAGGGCGCAAAGCCCTCCGCCGCCCGGCCGCGTCACAGCGGCGTGCGCAAGACGCTGGAGAACCTCATCCACCTCATTTTCCTGCTCTGCGGCGTGGTCGCCGTAGCGTTCGTGCTGCTCATCAGCATCTACCTGATTCTCTCGGGCATTCCCGCCATCCGCGAGATCGGACTTGGAAAATTCCTCTTCGGCAAGGTCTGGGACCCGACAAACACCACCACGGGCGCACAGTACGGCATCCTCGCCTTCATTCTTACGAGCATCTACGGCACGGCGGGCGCTATCCTCATCGGCGTTCCAGTGGGACTTCTGACCGCCGTGTTCCTCGCCCGCGTCGCTCCGCCAAGGCTTGCGGCGGTCATCCGCA
>ERZ827363.229-NODE-229-length-59945-cov-11.400601_pt1 | contig 59945 bp, 60 predicted proteins | sample MGYA00519776_ERZ827363 | MGnify/ENA primary metagenome ERZ827363 (study PRJEB31778, sample SAMEA3449288) | human gut metagenome | biome: human gut; feature: human-associated habitat; material: faeces | place: United Kingdom | collected 2010/2012 ... | reverse complement strand
TATTGTTCTTCGTCTTCAGTATTTTTATGAGTTATTGGTTTCATAGTTGGGAATAGTATTACGTCTCTTATTGAAGCAGAGTTAGTAAGTAACATCATAACTCTATCTATACCTATTCCTAATCCACCTGTTGGAGGTAAACCAACTTCTAAAGCATTTATGAAATCTTCGTCCATATCACATGCTTCATCGTCACCTAATTCTTTCTTTCTTAATTGGTCCATAAATCTTTCTTTTTGATCAATTGGGTCATTAAGTTCAGAGAATGCATTAGCTAATTCCCATTTGTTTGCGAAAGCTTCGAATCTGTCAGTTTTTCTTGGATCTTCAGCATTTCTCTTAGCAAGTGGAGAAACTTCAACTGGATGATGAGTTATGAATGTTGGTTGGATTAATTTATCTTCACCAAACTCTTCGAAGAATGCATTTATAACTTCTCCTCTTCTCATTCCTGGAGTTATTTCTATTCCTTTTTCTCTAGCTACTGCTAAAGCTTCTTCATCAGTTTCTATTGTGTCGAAGTCTACACCAGAGTATTCTTTAACACATTCTATCATAGTCATTCTCTTCCATGGTGGTTTGAAGTCTATTTCAGTTCCTTGGAAGTTAACAACTGTACTTCCTGTAGCAACTTCTGCCATATGAGCTATAACATTTTCAGTTAATTCCATCATATCGTTGAAGTCAGCATATGCTTGGTACATTTCTATAGCAGTATACTCTGGGTTGTGGTTAACGTCCATACCTTCGTTTCTGAACATTCTACCCATTTCGTATACTTTATCAAATCCACCTACTATAAGTCTTTTTAAGTATAGTTCATTTGCTATTCTTAAGTACATTGGTATATCTAATGTATTGTGATGAGTTATGAATGGTCTAGCATTTGCTCCACCAGCTATTGTATTTAATATTGGTGTTTCAACTTCTAAGAAACCTCTATCATCTAAGTAACTTCTTAATGCTTTTAAAGCTTTTGTTCTAGTTAAGAATGCTTGCTTAACTTCTGGATTAACTATTAAGTCAACATATCTTTGTCTGTATCTTAAGTCTACGTCTTTTAATCCATGGTATTTTTCTGGTAATACTTGTAATGATTTAGATAGTAAAACTACAGCATTTGCTTTTACTGATATTTCTTCTTTTTTAGTTTTGAATACTTCACCTTCTAAACCTATGATATCACCTATATCGTAAGTTTTGAATAAATCGTAATCTTCTTCACCTATTCTATCTTTTCTTACGTAGCATTGTATTCTACCTTCTTGGTCTTGGATATCTATAAATCCAGCTTTACCTTGAAGTCTTTTACTCATTATACGTCCAGCTATTTTAACAACTTTTCCTTCCATTTCTTCAAAGTTGTCTTTTATTTCTACAGAGTAGTGAGTTCTCTCATATTTACTTTGAACAAATGGGTCTTTTCCCATTTCTTGTAATTTAGCTAATTTTTCTCTTCTTACTTTTAATACTTCTGTAAGGTCTTCTTGGTTATCAATCATATTTTGTTGATCTTTATTCATTTTTTTCCTCCAGGTTTTCCTTATTAAATTTTAATTATCTTCTTATTTCTAAGATTTTATATACTACTATACCGTTTGGAACTTGAACTTCTACTTCGTCATCTTTATGTCTTCCTAAGAATGCTCTTCCTACTGGTGATTCATTTGATATTTTACCATTGTAAGGATCAGCTTCTGCAGAACCTACTATAGTATATTCAACTTCCTCTTCGAAGTCAGTATCATAAACTTTTACTGTACATCCAACTGTTACTGTATCGCTATCTATTTGACTCTCATCTATTATAACAGCTTTTCTTAACATGTTTTCTAATTTTACTATTCTTTCTTCTACTTGAGCTTGCTCATTTTTAGCTTCATCGTACTCAGCATTTTCTGATAAATCTCCGAAAGATATAGCTACTTTTATTCTCTCAGCAACTTCTTTTCTTTTAACTGTTTTTAAGTACTCAACTTCTTCTTCTATTTTGTTGTAACCTTCTTGTGTAAGTATCTCTTGTTTTTCTACCATAACCCCTACAACTCCTTCTATATATTTTTTAAATATGCCTCTTGAACATATTTTACATTTATTCCTATTGATTTATTATGCGCTATATTATAAGTCACTATCCTATTTGTGTCAAGGAGTGTTGCATATACTCTTCTAACATAGTGATTACTTCTTTATAGTCTGTTATCTTATTAATTTGATCTCTATATTTAGCAGAATTTTTTAATCCTTTTAAATACCATCCTATATGTTTTCTCATTTCTCTAACTGCAACATAATCTCCATGTTCAGCCACTGCTAAATTCATGTGTCTTATTGCTGTAGTTATTTTTTCTTCTAATGTTGGTTCTGGTAATATTTCACCTGTTTTCATATAATGATTAATTCTGTTGAATATCCAAGGATTACCTTGAGCACCCCTACCTATCATTATAGCATCACATTTAGTTTTTTCTAACATATTTACAGCATCTTCAACTTCAAATACATCACCATTACCTATTACTGGTATATTTATTGCTTGCTTTATTTCAGCAATTATATCCCAGTCAGCTTTTCCTGAGTAGAATTGTTCTCTAGTTCTACCATGTATAGCTAATGCACTTATTCCACATTCTTCAGCTATTTTAGCTATTTCTACTGCATTAACACTATCATCATCCCAGCCTTTTCTTATTTTTAAAGTAACTGGCTTTTCAGAATTTTTAACTACTGCAGTTAGAACCTCTGCTGCTAATTTAGGATTTCTCATTAGAGCAGAACCATCTCCATTTTTTATAACCTTTGGAGCTGGACATCCCATATTTATATCTAATATTTCATTTGGATATTGATTCATAATAATGGCCGCTTTACCCATAAATTCTGGGTCTGAGCCAAATATCTGAACTGCTACTGGATGTTCATCTTTATCCATTCTTAGCATCTTTTTAGTATTTTCATCATCATAACAAAGAGCTTTAGCATTTATCATTTCTGTATAAAGCATTCCACAGCCCTTCTCTTTGCATATAGTTCTGAAAGGAAGATCTGTTACACCTGCCATAGGAGATAAAAAAACTTCATTATCCAATTGAACATTTCCTATTTTCATCTTATGTCTCCTTTTAATTATGAATTATTTATAATGATTAACATTTTTTCAAATTTTAATTATCCACCTTAAATATATTATTACAAATCTCAAAAATATACTATTATTATTTTGGATTGTATTTTTTTACATATAAAAAGGAATTGGAGTTATTCCCAATTCCTTAATTGTTTTACTTATTTTTTAAATGTATTAATCTTAAACCTTCTAATGTTAAGAATTTATCTATATGATCTATGCTATCAGTTTCTGAATGAATAAGAGAAGATAAACCTCCTGTAGCTACAACTTTTATATCTTCACTACCTAATTCTTTTTTCATCATTGATATTATCTTTTCCACTTGTCCTACATATCCATATATTATTCCTGATTGCATTGCTTCAACTGTAGCTTTACAGATTGTTTTACCTGGTTTAATAAGCTCTACTCTTGGAAGTTTCGCTGCACCATTAAACAACGCTTCACTTGATATTTTAAGTCCTGGACAAATTGTCCCGCCTAAATATTCTGCCTTATCTGATATTGCACAGAATGTTGTTGCTGTTCCAAAATCAACGACAATAAGCGGACTACCATATTTTTCAATGGCAGCTACAGCATTTACTATTCTGTCTGCTCCTACTTGTTTTGGATTGTCATATTTTATATTTAAACCTGTTTTTATTCCAGGGCCTACTATCATTGGCTTTTTCTCACAATACTTTATACAGAAATTTTCTAAAGCATGCATTACATTTGGAACAACTGAAGATATTATTACATCATCAATTGATTTTATATCTATATTATTATGTGCTAATAGATTTCCTATTAACATACCGTATTCATCAGATGTTTTGTGTATATCAGTACATATTCTCCAATCCTTAACTAGAGATTTATCTTTATATATACCAATAACCATATTTGTATTTCCTACGTCAAATACTAATAGCATATATTAAACCTTCTTTCTATTTTTTGCCTTTTCTAATTAATGCTACTGAAACTGCCGATACTATTAATCCTGCAACTAAAGCTTCTGGAATTCCACTTGTTAAAACTATTCCAAATAAAAGTTTTGCTGCATTTGCACCTTTTTGTTCAATAAGTCCTAGGTATTTATCTGCATATAATATATAAATCATACCTAGCACACCAGCTGTATTAGTAAGAGATCCTATTATCCCTGCTATAAAACCTGATGCGTATACTCTTTTGCTTATTTTATATACTCCTTGATATACATAATAAGCTACTACACCTATTAATATTCTAGGTAGCACAGATACTAATGGATTTAAAAATAAAGGAGACAATGTTACTGGTTGAGTAATTGCATTCCATAAACTTGTTAATCCAAATATTAATCCTATAATAGCTCCTACTACTGGACCTTCCACAATAGCTCCTATAATAACTGGTATATGCATTATAGTTGCTTTAATAGGTCCTATAGGTATATAACCTATAAAAGGAATCATTGACATCATAACAGAAATTGCAGATAGCACTCCTATTACGGCCATTTTTCTTACATTCAGTCTTTTTTGTACTGATGTACGTGTGTTAATCATAATAAAAATACACCCCCGTTCCAGCTCATTAAAGATGCCGGACTATTTTAGTTATTTTGTTTTTTGACTTTTGCGACTATTAATCGTCTCGTAAGTCAGACTCTTCGTTAAAAAGATGTCAGCTATATAACAAGACAATTTTAACAGTACACTTTTGCGATGTCAATAATATTATAATTCCATATTATATAAATTTCCTTATGATAATATTATTATTTACTTTCTTGCAACTCTTTATAAGAAACAATATTTTGAATAGATTTAGCATTTTTAATTGCATTTATTATACTTTTTTCTACAACTTCTGTAGCTAAAGAGCCTAATAAAGTTAAATCTGCTTCCACTTCTACCTCTCCTGTAGACATTGTAAATATTGTGTCCCCATCATGAGGAGTATGTATAGGGAATATAGCTTTAGCATATCCATCATGGGACATTTGAGATATCTTTTTACATTGTGCTTTTGTTAATTTAGCATTAGTTGCAACTACTCCTATAGTAGTGTTATCTATGCTAAATCCACCTTTCATCACACCTTGTTTCATCATTTCATAAGTATTTAATAATTCATTTTTATCATCATTTAGTACTCCTGCTATTACTTGTCCATCTTCATATACATCTCCAAAAGCATTAACAGCTATTAAAGCAGATACTACTATTCCATTATCTAGTTTTATAGAATAACTTCCTATTCCGCCTTTTGTTACATAATCTAGACCTTTTACTTTTCCAACAGTTGCACCGCAACCTGCACCATAGTTTCCTTGTTTTAATTCTGTTTTACTGGCGTTTAAACAAGCTTTATATCCCATTTCTTTGTCTGGTCTTACTTTATAATCTCCCACAGCTAAATCAAATAATACAGCTCCTGTTACAATAGGAACTTTACAAACACCTACATCAAACCCAATATTTTTTTCTTCTAAGTATTTACTTACACCACAAGTTGATTCTAGTCCAAAAGCTGAACCTCCAGATAATACAACTGCATGAACTTTTTGAACAGAATTTATAGGATCTAGCAAGTCCGTTTCTCTAGTTCCAGGAGCAGATCCTCTAACATCAACTCCACAAGTTGCTCCATTTTCACAAATAACTACGGTACAACCAGTTAAAGCTTTTTCATCTTCTACTTGTCCAACTTTTAATCCTTTTACATCTAAAATGTTATTATACATAACCCTTAACACCTCTTATAGAAACTTCACCTGACATAATTTCTCTTATACTATCATTGTTATCTTTTATGATTAGATTTCCGTCCTTGTTCAAATCTATACATTTTACTAATTCTCTTTCATCACCTTTTATTATATATATTTCTTTACCAATAATAGCTGAATATTCTTTGCATACATTTATAGTTTCTTCACTTCTATTATTTTCTATATAATCTTTATATAATTTTTCAAATTCATAAATAATTTCTGTTACTATTTCTAATCTAGATAAATCATAATTTTCTTTATATATAGATGTAGCTTTATCTTCTAACTCTCCGTCAAACTTTGTATTTTTGACATTCATACCTATCCCAACTACAACATAATTAATTCTTTCTATTTCAGCAGATAATTCAGTTAATATCCCACTTATTTTTTTGTTATTTATAATAATATCATTTGGCCATTTTATTTTTGCTGGTACTTTTAAGTTATTTAATGCTTTAACTATAGCGGCTCCTGCAATTAATGTTATAAATGGAGCTTTAACTGGTTCAACCTCTGGCTTAAGTATTATACTCATCCATATGCCTTCATTAGCTTCAGATTCCCATTGTCTACCCCATCTACCTTTTCCTCTTGTTTGTTCTTCACTAATAACCACAGTACCTTCTTCTACTTCATTTGCTATTTTTTTTAAATAATCATTAGTTGAATCCACTGTTTCTAAATGAATTATATTTTTACCTATAAAATCTGTTTTTAGATTATGATATATATTTTGAGGATTTAATAAATCATCATTAGAACCTATTAATCTATATCCTTTTCTGTTAACAGACTCAATATTATATCCTTCTTCTCTTAAAATATTAATATGCTTCCATACTGCCGCTCTAGATATACCTAATTGTTTTGACAACTCTTCTCCTGATATAAAATTATCTTTATTATCTAAAATTATTTTAATTATTTTATCTCTCATAATTTACTCCTACTTATTTTTCTTTTTACTAGATTAATTATACACCAATTATATTATATATAAATAAAAACAGGACTTTGTATAAAGCCCTGTTTTGAATTGATTATATTAATTTTCATCTTCAGGTAATCTAAATTTTTCTATTTTAGAATTATCTAAATTACTTTTTTGCGAATCTGTTTTTTCTGTTTCATTATTATGATTATCTAGCTTAGTTTCTTTATCTCTTTTTTCAAATACAGCTTTTTCATCTAATGATAACTCTTCATTAAATGCTTGTATAAATTGATTTGCATCAAGAGTTTCATATAGTAATAAACCTTTTGCAACATAATGTAATTTATCCATATTTTCATTTAATATACGTTTACATTGTGCATAAGCATTTTCTACTATTTCTCTAACTTCTTTATCTATTTCATAAGCTATTTCTTCTGAGTAATTTTTCTTAGTTGTTATGCTATTACCTAGGAATACTTCATCATCGCTGTCTCCATATACCATAGGTCCCATTTTTTCACTCATACCATATTTAGTTACCATAGCTCTAGCTATATTTGTAACTCTTTCTAAGTCATTCGATGCACCTGTAGATATATCATCCATTATTAATTCCTCAGCAACTCTACCACCAAGTGCCATTATTATAGTTTCTAACATTTCTTTTTTAGTACCATACATTTGGTCTTCTTGTGGTAATGGTTCTGTAAATCCTCCAGCTCTACCTCTTGGTATGATTGTAACTTGGTGAACTGGATTTACGTTAGGAAGTACATGCATACAAATAGCATGACCTGCTTCATGATAAGCTGTAAGCTTTCTATCTTTATCACTTATAACTCTAGATTTCTTAGCTACACCAACCATAACTTTTGTTATGGCTTCTTCTATTGTATCCATATGGATTTCTTTTTCTTTTTTTCTAGCTGTTAATATAGCAGCTTCATTCATTATGTTTTCTATATCAGCAGGAGTAAATCCTGGAGTTCTCTTAGCTAATACTTCTTTATCAACATCATCTGCTAAAGGTTTATTTTTTGAATGTACTTCAAATATAGCTTCTCTACCTCTGACATCTGGTACTCCAACTACTACTTCTCTATCAAATCTACCTGGTCTAAGTAATGCTGGATCAAGTATATCTGGTCTATTTGTAGCAGCCATTATGATTATACCTTGGTTAACACCAAAACCATCCATCTCTACTAGAAGTTGATTAAGTGTTTGTTCCCTTTCATCATGTCCACCACCAAGTCCAGCTCCTCTTTTTCTACCAACAGCATCAATTTCATCTATGAATATGATTGCAGGTGAATTTTTCTTTGCTTGTTCAAATAAGTCTCTTACTCTTGATGCACCAACACCAACAAACATTTCAACGAAATCTGAACCACTTATGCTGAAAAACGGTACTCCTGCTTCTCCTGCTACAGCTCTTGATAAATATGTTTTACCTGTACCTGGAGGACCTACCATAAGTATCCCTTTAGGAATTCTTGCACCTAAATTAATATACCTTTTTGGATTTTTTAAGAAATCAACAACTTCTCGTAAATCTTCTTTTTCCTCGGTTAATCCTGCCACATCTTTAAATGTGACTCTTGTTTTTTCATCATCTTTATGAACTCTGGCCCTAGATTTGCCAAAACTCATAACTTTTCCGCCTCCACCTTGAGACTGATTCATAAATACAAACCATATTATAATCATAAATCCAATTAGAAGAACAGTTGGCAACATACTCACAAACCATGGTGTTTGTGGTTGTGCTTCTCCATCAATTACTAATTTATTTTCTGCTGCTTGATTTAGTATTTCATTAGCAAGTTTATCTCCTAATACTTCATTAGGTATGTATGATGTAAATTCTTTATTTGAATCTTTTATTTTTCCTGTAACTGAAGTCCCCTCAACAAAATGTATTCTAGATATATTTTCTTCAGTTAAATATTTATAAACCTTTGAAAACTCTAACTCTTCAACTTGAGTTGTTTTAGTACCTGAAAATTGGACAATACCAATTATTATAATAAATAGTAACAGATAAAAAACTGCTCCTTTTAAAAATCTGTTCAAAAGAAGCCCTCCTTTCAATAAGTTGTTTTTTCCCTAAATTTTCTTAAAGCAAATCTTTAAGACTTCTTTTGTGTTTTCATCCACCTTATATTCTTCACTATTTCTAAAATTTCCAACACATAAAATTCCATTATCATCTTGTAAAACAGGAATTCTATCTCTTTCTTCTTTTGGAATTTTTAAATCTATGAATAATTGTTTTAATTTTTTACTTCCCATAGAAAGTTTTATTTTGTCCCCAGACTTTCTACTTCTTACAACTATCCCCCCTTTAATTTTATTGCAATCAAACCATTTTAATGATTTATCCTTTTTCAAAGCTTTATATCTACTTATTGTCATAACTTCAGTTTCAATAATAATATTAGCTTCGTTTATTTTGACAAATCCGTTTTTAGGTAATTCATAAGAAAATTCTATTTCCTCAAATACAATTTCTTTTGTTGTAAATAATAACTTATCTTTTTTTCTATAAACAAATAATCCTCTTGGAAGAACTATTTTTTTATCAAGCTTATTTTCATTTTCCAATTCCATAACTTCTTCTATATGTTTTTGATCTATAAAATTTGTATCTCCTAAAACATATTTTATACCATGTCTAATGATTCTACTTTTTAATGATTTATGTAAATTTATATAATTATTTAATTTTATTTCTAATTCATCTTCATTTTTTGAGGATACTTTATCAAAAGCTTTTATAGCTTCTTCTTCTATAAAATCATTGTCACTTTTTAAGCTATTACTCATTCTTACTATGGATTCAGTCACATTGGAATTGAAGTTTTCCTTCATATAAGGAATAAGTTCTAATCTAATTTTATTTCTTGTATAAATAGTTTCTAAATTGGTGGCATCTATTCTTGGGGTTAATTTATGTTCTTCACAGTAAGCTTCTATATCAGCTCTTTCTATATCTAAAATAGGTCTAATTATGACACCATCTCTCATATAATCTATACCTTTTAGACCTTGTAAACCTGTTCCTCTCATCATACGCATCAGTACAGTTTCTGCTTGGTCATTCATATTATGAGCTATAGCTATTTTATCTGCATTTAAGCTTTCTTTTATTTCAAAGAACATTTCATATCTTAGTTTTCTTGCACCTTCTTCTATAGATAATTTATTTTCTTTGCAATATTTTGGAACATCTATAGATTTAACAAAAAAAGTAATTCCTAAACGCTCACATAAATCAGAAACATATAAAGCATCCTTTTGAGCTTCCATACCTCTAATTTGATGATTTAAATGAGCTGCATATACCTCTATGTCTAAAACATCCTTCATTCTATTTAATAAATGTAATAGACAAACTGAATCAGGTCCTCCTGAAAGCCCTAAAACAATCTTATCGCCTTTTTCAATTAAGTTATATTTTTTTATCGTACTTAGCGTTTTCTCAAATATCATATTTTATACCTCTTATAATTAATCTTATCAATCAGTAATTTAGTTACTTCATCTAGTTCTACTAACTTTAAATTGACGAAATTCTTGACTACTAGTACTATTTTCTATAAAAAAACTTCAAATCCTTGTTTATATTTATCCTATTTTCATAAAGAACATTATTAAACACTATAGTTATAATGATAACAAATAAATGAAACAAAAGGTAGTATTTTAACTACCTTTAATTTCATTTAATTTAAAATATTTATTTTTTATGTAATTTATTTACCAATATATATTTTTATTACATTACGACCTTTAAACATGTCCATTATTTCTATATTATAGTCAACATTTATAATAATATCTTCTTCAATGTTTATATTTAGTTTTGTAGTTTTAGTTTCAACAACAAACATACCTTGTGGTGTTGTATAATTAGAATTAATAGTTTGGTTTTCTCTGAAAGTCATTGTTGAATTAATTTCACCAAATCTTTTTATTGTAACTTTTTCGCCTTCTATTTTTATAGAAGTTGTAGTTTCAACATCATTTTCCTTTTCCTTATAAACTACATAAGTATTATCATTTTTTTCATATAAAGTTCCCGTAGCTTCAACTTTTATGTCATTTTTTTCTCCATATTCATTATATTGAATCGTATGGATATTAACTTTAACTTCCAATACATTGCCTCCTTTTTAAATATGGGTTTTATACATAAAAACATTTAGTTTTATGTTTAACTATCTAAATGATAATTATAATTTATTTTATAAAAAAAATAAAGGAGTAAAACTCCTTTATTATTTAGCAAAAACATGATTTCCTATTCTCAAGTGTGGATTTAGTGTATTTATCCAACTACATGTTGATATATCTGGATTCCAAAAATATATGGCATTATTAGTTGGATCATTTCCATATAGGGCTTCTTGAGCAGCTCTATATGTTGAACTAGTTGGCTGTGCATTAATTCTACCATTTTTGACTACAGAAAATGCATTTTTCTGATATATAACACCTTCTAAGGTGTTTGGAAATCTAGAATCTTTTACTCTATTAATTACAACAGCTGCCACAGCAACTTGTCCTTCATAACTTTCTCCTCTAGCTTCACCTGCAACCAATTTGGATAATAACATTATTTCTTCATCATTTAAATTTATAACAGCTTCTTTATTTTCTGTTTTATTATTTAAATAATAATATTCTAAACCATACGTATAACTTTCTCTTATGAATATACTTCCTAAAACTATTAATGATATCATAAGTGCTTTATACCACCTATGCATAATAAAAGTCACTCCTTTTTATCTTTATTCTTTTCTTTACTTTTTATTAAAATATATTTTGAAATACTTCTGTTATTTTAAATTTAAATTCTAAATTTTTAACTTCATTTTTATTTTTAGCCATTATTAAATCATATTCTTCTTCTGTTAACACTTCCTTTAACTTTTTGTCTGTTTTTTCATCTATAATTCCATTTTGGTCATCTATAAAACAAAGAGGAGGAAACATTACACACCACCAGTTTTTTCCCTTCCCTTCTCCTATAATTATTCTTAAAGCTTTATATTTACCAGCTGGCAAAACCACACTTGAGTATTGCTTTGCTGGGAAATTACTATATTCTAGTCCAACTTTTACAATATAGTTATATCCATTCTTAGATATAACTTTTTTACTTATGTTTTCTAATGTTTTATATTCATTTTTTATAATTTTTTCACTTTCTTCTATAGAATTAGAGTTTTCTAATTTTGGTTGTAAGTAAGATATCACTTCATCTCTTACTTTTAATTTTAATTTTTGATCTTTATCTGAATCACTATTTGCTATAACATGAAATCTTATTAGTTTATCTTTATAATCATAAGTGCATGCTTCAATTTTATTGACTTCTTTTATTATTACAAAAGTAGAAGTTATTAAGACAACAACTAAAATGCTAGCTAATATATATATTCTATTTCTTATATTTTTAATATTCATAATTATCCCCCTCAAAATTCATTTATATTTTGAGTGTATCCATTTATTAATTTTTTATACAAAATTTCACTTACCAACTTTTTATTCTATTTTTTTGTATTAAAAAAAGAAGGCCTAGCCTTCTTAAATTATAATTCCAATATTGCTTAAATATTTGCTGTATTTTCCATGAAAAATTGCTCTGCCAATTCTATATGCTCAGTTGCATACTTCTTGGCTAATTCCCCATCTCCTGTTTTTATAGCTTGTAATATTCTATTATGCTCTTCTACTAAACTTAATGATGCATCATAATTAGAAACATATGTCACCCTAAACCTATGAACTTGTTCCCATAGCGATGTTATAAGTTGATATAATTTTTTATTATTTGCCATCATAAATATCTTCTCATGAAAATCAATATCCTTTTTTAAAACACCTTCTATATCAGCTTCTCTTACACAAGTTTCAAATTCCTTTGCTACTTTTTCTAAAGCAACGATTTCTTCATCGCTTCTTCTTTCTGCTGCTAAATATGCTGCCAATCCTTCTAAGCTAGCTCTTATTTCTAACACATCTATTAAATCTTTAAATGACATATTAGCTACATAAGCTCCTTTTCTTGGTAACATAACTACTAAACCTTCTAACTCTAACTTTCTTATTGCTTCCCTTATAGGTGTTCTACTTACTCCTAATTGTTCTGCTAATTGAACTTCCATAAGTCTTTGTCCTGCTTTAAGGTTTCCATCCAATATAGCTGCTCTTAAGTTTTCAAATACTACATCTCTTAATGGTTTGTAATTATCCAAATTAATTTTTGTTAAACTATCCATATATTTCAACCCCCTTATTATGGCTTTTAACTATGTACACTTGGCTAAACTTTTTCAATAACTTATTTTTACAGTTTTCAGCATCTTCCCTATTTATATATAAACCAAAAACTGTTGGTCCACTCCCACTCATCATTGATCCTAGAGCATCATTTTCCATCATAATTTTTTCTATTTCTTCTATAACTGGATATCTCTCCCTAGTAACCTCTTCTAATACGTTATACATATTATCAGCTATTTGTTGAATTTTATTTTCTTTTAATAGCTGAATTAATAATTTATTATTTGGTCTTTTTTCAATAATTTTCGAGTCAATTTCTTCATAAATTTCTTTTGTAGACACAAATAATTCTGGCTTACAAACTAATATAAATATATTTTCTGATAAGCCATCTATTTTTGTTAATTTCTCACCTATATTTTCAGCTAAAGCTGTTTGTCCCCCTATGCAAAATGGCACATCAGCTCCCAATTTTAATCCCAATTCTTTTAGTTTATTTTCACTTAATTTAAGTTGCCATAATTGGTTTAAACCTACTAAAACTGCGGCTGCATTACTACTGCCACCTGCCATGCCTGCTGCAATTGGTATATTTTTTTCAATAATTATTTTTACACCTTCTTTTATATTATATTGTTTTTTTATTAAATCTGCTGCTTTATAAACAATATTTGTACTATCCAAAGGTATATCTAAACTATTACTCTCTATTATTATAGTATCTTCTTTTAGAGAAAAAATCTTTATTTTATCAAATAAATCAATAGTTTGCATTATCATCTCAACTAAATGATATCCATCTTCTCTTTTCCCTAATACATCTATAGATAAATTAATTTTAGCTCGACTTTTTAGTTGTATAGAATTCATTTTATCCTCCTTGTATGTAAGTGTACTTCGTATAATGGATTCTTGAATTATAATTATTATACTACAAAAACAAAATAATAGGGGTTTTATCCCCTATTATTTTGTTCTTTTGTTAGTTTACTAATCTATATTTGATACTTTTTTTTGTAAAATTAAACATTTTCCTGATTTAATTGGTTCATCCAACTTTATTTCATTTACTTCTGCAATTTCTTCTTCAGTTGTATTATATTTTTTAGCTATATCCCATAGATTATCTCCGTCTTTGCAGACATAAACTATTATACTTGGTGCCATAGAAAGATCATAATCACCTTGATCTTCACCTTTTATAATAAAACTTTCTGATTTTTTCTCTATAGCTTCTGTAAATCTTCTTACCTTTACTACTAAATCTATTTGTTCCCTATTTAAATCTGCTTCAACTTTATCTATGCATACAGTATTAAATATAGAACAAGTATCACTTACATTCTCAATCGTTACATCATTTTCAAAAGGAATTTCATCAGATATTTTATATATCATTTTTTCACCTTCTACAGGTACAAATAATATAACTGCTTTTATTATTCCTTGTATTATACTTTTATTGCCTTCTACATAAGCATTCTCTATTGATATAGATGGGCATACACTTACAATATCCTTAATTTGTATATTATCATCTGGAGAATTTAATGTTTCTCTCACTGTAAAATTATCTGTCATAGAACATAGAGTTTTATTTAAATTTATTAATCTATAGTCAAATTTAACTATTTTTTGTGGTGAATATGCATCTTGTAAAACTTCTCTTGTAACTTCGTCAGTAACTTTTACTTTACAACATACTGTACATTCTATCTCTAGCATAGATGTATTACTCTCAGAATTTTCTCTAAAGTTATAATCAAAATCTCCAATGCTTAATAATGTTTCTTCTTGCATTCCATCAAATGCACCTGGAACTTCTATAAACTGAGTGAAATCTATTCCAACTTTATCTAGTTCTACTGCATCACCTTCCATAGTACAAGCTAAAGGATTAATTTCTAGAACTCCACCTATTATTACTTTATTATCAGTAATTCTACTTTCCTTAACTTTCACAACTGGAGTAATATTAATTATGGCAGCAACTTCTTCTGAACTTATGGCAATAGTATCTCTTATAACACTTTCTGTTTTTTCTATTCCAACAATATCTTGATATGCTATTTCTTTTCTATGCTTTTGAATACATTCAACTTGAGAGACATCTTTTACAATATCAAGTCTTTGCTTTTCAAATAAACTTCCCTTAATATTCATAAGTGCCCCGATTCTTATTTTTCTTTCATTTAATATGGTACAGTCAATATGTTCAATTTCAGGATATAACATATATTCCATATCTTGAACTATATTATCTTTCTCAACAACTTCATTAATATCTACTTTTCCATTAATATTTGATAAAGTAGTTTTATCATCGGCAATATAAATTACATTATAATTAAGGAATCCCCTACAAACAAGCTTTCCATCTGATACCTCAATTTTACTCAATGCTATGTATCCTTGAGTATCAATGATTTCATAAACATCAGACTTAATGTCTGGTACTACTGCTTCCGATTCAATAAATGTTTGATATTTACCAAAATCTATTCTGCTATCTATTTTTATTATATCTTTGATTAATTCCATATTTGCCCCTCCTAAATATAAATAACTATCACACTATATTTATATTTAAAGAGCAAAAAAAAAATTACACCTAATTTAATAGGTATAATTCTAACTCACACTTAATTCATTTTCCGCTTTTTTACTTTCTTTAAAAACTTGTAATTTAACATTTTCTGTTAACAAGTCAGAATAGCTATAAGATACTCTTTGGTATCCACTTCCACTTGCCTCTAATTTTACAATGAAAACACTAGGATAGACATTTTCTAATATTCCCCTTCTTGTCATAACCTGTTTCCTTCCCTTATTTGCCTTTAATATTATCCTCTTACCTAAATGTTTTTTCAAACTTAATCTAATATTATCTAAAGTTTGAACAGTAGCCATAATATCACCCTCTTTTAGTTTCTATGTTTACATAATATCACAAAAAGAGGGTTCTGTCAAATATTTTAACTAATTATTTTATATATTTTTGCGCTAATTGTCAATACTATTTTAAAAGAATACAGTATAATTTTATTAAATAATAATTTTAATATTGATTTATATTAATCTAGGCATTGCCCATCTAAATTTCCCCCTTGTTTCAAATCCACCTATCCCTTTATAACCTGTTATTGTTTGTTCTATTACTTCTTCTATGGGCACAACCATATCAATTCTTGAGCAAGCTATTTTTTCAACTATAAAAACAGGATCTAGAGCATGTATCATTATCCTTCCTGGAGAGCTCGCATAATTAGCTCCTGACCTTATTATTTGCTCATAATTTGATTGACAAGCACCTGCAAAAATCACTAAGTTATCAAAATCTGGTTGCCATTTTCTTGCTTCTCTTACGCATTTTATAAAATTATAAGAGTTTTTATAATTGTTTATATCTTTTAAGTTTCCTTTTTTAGATGTTATGGCATCATGACCTGTAACTACTAAAATATCTGGTTTATGTTTTTCTAAAAGCGATTTAACTTCTCTATATTGATTTGCTTCTGGAATAGCCACCCCTACTGCAGGTATTCCAAGTTCAGTATAAACATCTAAACATATTTTTAAATATTCTTTATCCCCATCTATTTGTAAAACCTTTCCCGGTATTCCATAAACATTAGTACTAGACTGCAATTTAGGAGCTCCTCTATACATATTTTGTCTTTCCTTTGCATCAATTACAGATCTATATAATAAATTTTGAACATTTTTATCTATTAAAAATTCTCTCATATCATTTTTTTCAACCAATACTAAGTCATCCAAATATGCATCAGCTATTAATCTAAATGCTACACCTTTTAAAAGTGCTATTTTTTTGTTGTTTTCATCCTTCGAAAATCCTGTTATTTTGAATATTATATCTTGATTATAAGATTTTCTAGTTACTATATCTCCTTCTTTCATGGTCCCCCTCCTTAAATAAACACTTTTTATTTATAGTATGTTTAAAAAAATATTTTGTTCATATGTTGATAAAAAAGATATTTTGTTAAATTTTATAAACAATAAAAACAAATTTATACTTTATTCATATAAAATTATTTATAATTTATAATGTATTTAAGTAGGAAGTTTATAATTAAAAAAGGGGGATTTATAGATACATGAATATATTTATTTTATCATGCGGTGTTTTTGAACCAGAACTAAATAAAATCTTAAAAGAAATAAAAGAGGAAAAAATATTTGAACAGGATATAGAAGTTAAGTATTTACCCTTTGGACTACATACTAATTTAAATAAATTAAAATATGAAATTACTGCTAATTTAGACAAATTAAAATCATATAAAGTTATTTTGTTATACGGTAGCAAATGTCATTATAAATTTTATGAATTTTTGAAGGTTTATAATAATATAATTACATTTAAGGATGCAAATTGCATAGAACTAATTATAGGAGATGAAAGAAAAAAAGATCCTGAAACTAATCTTTATATAACTCCAGGATGGGTACTTAAATTTGATGAATTAAATAAATTTGTTAATGCTGTTGATATATATGATATAAGACAACAGTACGGACGATATGAGAATGTAATTATTGGCGATACAAAAGTATGTGAATTTACGGATGAAATGATATTTGACTTATTTGAAAAAATACAAGTTCCCATAGAAATCCAAGATATAGATATTAATAATTTCAAAAATAAAATAATAGATGCAATAAAAAAAGCGATAAGTAGCTAATAGCTGTTTATCGCTTTAAATCTCTATATGTTAAAATTTAAGCTACTCTTCTTCCATTTACAAAAGTTTTATAGTAATGACCACTTGCCATACTTGAAATTACAACCTTACCTTTGCTTGATGAAGCGTGAATAAATTGATTATTTCCTAAATAAATTCCTGCATGAGATACTCTTCCCTTGCCTGTTGTAGCAAAGAATACTAAATCTCCTTTTCGCAGATTTTTTCTGCTTACGTATTTGCCATATTTACCTTGACTAGTTGAACTTCTTGGAATAGTTTTTCCTGTTGTTTTCTTTATTACATAATATGTGAATCCAGAACAATCAAATGATGATGGCCCTGATTTTGCCCATACATATTTTTTACCTAATTGTTTTTTAGCAAGAGTTATAATCTTACTTGATTTAGATGATGCAGCATATGTCTCTGTTGGCTTTGCTAAAATTGGCATTGCCATTGTTATAAATAGTGCAAATGCTACTATTTTCCTCTTACACTTTCCCATAATTTTATATAGTCAATAAAACTATATTCATTCAACCCCTTTCGTGTTTATACATTTTTAAATTTGTAATTATTTTGTAATATATCATATTAATATTATTACATTTTTGTAACTATTTTGCAAACAGTTCTTCCATATTTTTGAATAATAATTATTACTTTGTATTATTACTTTATAAAATAAATTTGTTTACAAAAAAAGACTGCCTATAATAGGCAGTCTAAAGAAATTATTTTCCACAGCATTTTTTGTATTTTTTACCGCTTCCACATGGACATGCATCATTTCTTCCAACTGTTTTTTCTTTAACAACAGTTTTAGTTTTTTTGTATGCTTTTTCTATTTCTTTTCTTTTTTCTACTGATAACATACCTTCCCAACCTGGTAAAGTGTATAACCATTCAGCTTCTACAGATAACATATTGAAGTATAATTTTTCGAAATCTATTTTTAAAGATATTTCAGAATCAGCTTCTATTTCTTCTAAAACAACATCTTCTTTTAAACTTTCGCTTATTCCATCTATGAATCCCATGAAGTATTCAACTGAAGTATTGTATTTAGCTGCTAAATCTGCAACTTTACCTTCTACTACTTCTACTTTGTTGTTTAATATTTCATTGTATATTGAAGCTTCTACTTTTAAGTATTCTTCCCAGAATTTTATTTCAGCTTCTTGAGTTTCAAGGTTTTCGCTTAATTCTCTCCATTTAGTTAATAAATTCATATTAACGCTCCTCCTAAATTTTATTGTAATTTAATTTTTAACTATTTTATTATATCACAATTAAATAGTTCTTTTAATACTTTAATAGCATGGTCTTGTTCTATAAAATAAGGACTACTTGCAATAGTTATAACTTTTGCCCCTTCTATTAATTTTTTTATCTTATCAACTCTAAAATCATAAGGGATATAATCCATATCTTTTGAGAATATATCTAAATCTATATCTAAAACATATTCTCCTTCTACTTTTATATCAAATCCATAAGAACTATCAATTATTATTACATTCGAGAAAATTCCTTTCTTTAATGCCGGTTGAATAAAGTTCCCCACATTAAGGACTTGATTTGTGTAATTAAATACATTATCTAAATTTTCTATATCAACATCATAATTTTCAGGCTCTCTCATGTCTTTATGTTGGTCAACATGAACTAATTGACAACCTTTATTAAATTCATTATTTTTTAAACTTTTATTCCAAAAATAAAAGGCATGATTGTGATTATCAAAAACATAGATAGTTTTATCATTTAGTTTATATTGGACTAAATTTTTAAGTCCTTTTGCTTTAATTTCAACATCTTCATCAATCTCGTTAAAAACTATATTCTCTCCAACCAATACATCATCTAAAGTGCCTTCTATTAATTTAGGTACAAAAATTCTTTTATTTTCTCTTTCTTCATATGAAAAAACATTATTTCCATAAGGTTTATCAATATAAAACCCTGTGTATCTTTCCATAATATCTCCTTATTTAAACATTAAAAATGTTCCATGGATATTCATTTGGAGTATCGCAAACAAATTCCATTCTTTCTTTTGTTGTAGGATGGTCTATTTCTATTTTGTAAGACCATAGGGCAATTTGCTGACCTACTTTATTTAAATTTTGACCATATCTTTGATCTCCAAATAGAGGATGTTTTCTACTCGCAAACTGTACCCTTATTTGATGTGGTCTACCTGTTTGTAAATCTATTTGAACAAGACTAAAATTCTTTTTAAAATCTAGCGTTTCATAAGATAATCTAGCGTCTTTAGCGTCTTTAGTATTTTTACTAACCACACTTACCATATTAGTCTTTTTATTTTTATATAAATAATCCATAAGATTATCTTCTTGTTTATTCATTTTTCCATGAATAACAGCTCTATAAGTTTTCTTGAATGATTTATTTCTTACTTGTTCTGATAATCTAGAAGCTGCTTTAGAAGTTTTGGCAAAAACCATACAACCTCCTACAGGCCTATCTAGTCTATGAACAAGACCAACAAATACATTTCCTGGTTTATTATATTTTTCTTTTAAATATTTTTTTAAAAGATTTACCATATCATCATCACTTGTATTATCACCTTGAGATAATATGTTTACAGGTTTTTCTACTACTAATAAATGATTATCTTCATATAGAACTTTAATCATTATTTTGTACTCTCCCATCTTCCAAATATACCACATGGAAGAACTTTTCCATCTCTTGATGTTGGTATTCCTATTTCTCCTGCATATATATTTCCACCTTTAGCTTTTCTAGCAACTGTAGCATCTAATATATGTTCAAGTATTATTGGAGATAAACCTGTTGTATAAGAGTTTATTAAGAAGAATAAAGGATTGTCTGATAATACTTTTGTACATAATTCAACTAATCCATATAATTTTTCTTCTATTTGCCAAACTTCTCCTTTTGGACCTCTTCCATATGATGGTGGGTCCATGATTATAGCATCGTATTTATTTCCTCTTCTTATTTCTCTTTCTACGAATTTAACAACATCATCTACTATAAATCTTACTTTTCTATCTCCAAGACCTGAAGTTTGTAAGTTTTCTTTTGCCCAAGTAACCATACCTTTAGATGCATCAACGTGACATACTTCTGCTCCTGCTGCTGCACAAGCTACTGTAGCTCCTCCAGTATATGCAAATAAGTTAAGTACTTTTATTGGTCTATTTGCTTTTTTTATCATATCCATTTGCCAGTCCCAGTTAGCTGCTTGCTCAGGGAATAAACCTGTATGTTTAAATCCTGTTGGACTTATATTGAATTTTAATCCGTGGTAATTTACTGTCCATTTTTGTGGGTATTTCTTTTTAGTTTCCCAGTGTCCGCCACCTTTTGCACTTCTGTGGTAATGACCATGAGGATTTTTCCAAAGTCCACTTTCGTTTTTAATTGGCCACATAACTTGAGGATCTGGTCTTCTAAGTACTATATCTCCCCAACGTTCTAATTTTTCTCCGTTACCCATATCTATAAGTTCATAATCTTTCCATTTATCTGCTAATAATAACATATGTATCCTCCTAATTATCTTACTAATCTTATGTATTATATCACACTAATTAATTTTATTTTAGGTATTTTAAAGAGTTTATATACTTTATTAACTTGATAATTTCAATATTTATAGGCTTTTATATCTATCTATTATTTTTTAATTTTAATTTGCATATAAATTAGTAATGTAAATTTTGTGTCTAGGAGGAATCAAATATGAATTACAATCAAGTAAATAATACATGTTTTTTCAATACATTATATATTCAGTATGTGGAAGATATCGGCCGAAATGAATATTTTTATTATGATCTAAAATATCCTGTTTTTTATAATGTTAAAAATGGTTATTTTCAAGTGAGTGAAAGTATTTTAAAAAATTTAAACAATACTATTAGTTCTTCTATTTATGATTTTAAACAAGGTATCTTCGAAGAAGAGCAACAAATAAATACCCAAAATCCAGATGGAAGTAAAACTAAAGTAAACTATAGAGTTTACTCAAATTATGATTTAACATTTAATAAAAATCACGTTGTTAGCTTTGTTATTAGCCTTTCTGCTTTTGAGGGAAATAATCCACAATACAATGATTTATATAACTATAATATAGATTTATTAACAGGTAACCAAATTTTACTTAAAGATATATTTAGACCAGAAGTAGATTATCTAAAATTAGTTTCTGATTTTGTTAATTATAAAATAAGTCAAAACCCTAATTCTTTTTATCCAAATACTACAGTAGGTATACCTGATGACCAATCTTTTTATTTAACAGATAAGGGAATTGTAATATACTTTGGATTAGATGAAGTATCACCTGCTGCTGGTGGAATTCCAAAGTTTTTAATGGAGTTTGAGAATTTTGAATCTTATATAAATCCTCGTTTTTATTGCAATGTTAGAAATATGAATTATAACAGATATAGAATGAACAGAGCTCCACAATATAATAATAGAATTTATTATTAATTTTTATTCACAATTATATATAAATTTTTTATAACAAAAGGCTGATTAATCCACATTAATCAGCCTTTTATTGATAACTATTCAGCTATATTATAAACTTTTATATCATTACTATTGATATATTTTTTATTTACTTTAACTAGTGCTTTTAACGTATCTAAAGATGTCATAACATCCACATTATACTCAGTAGCTGTTCTTCTTATTTTAAATCCATCTCTTGTCGCGTCATTACCTTTTGTAGGAGTATTTATAACCATGTCAACTTGATTATTCATTATTGCATCTAATATATTTGGTTTTCCTTCTCCTATTTTATTAACAGTTATGGCATCTATATCATTTTTTCTAAGAATTTTTGCCGTTCCTTCTGTTGCTAAGAAAGTATAACCTAAATTTTTCATATCTTTAGCTATTTCTAAAAATTCTTCTTTATCATGGTCATTTACAGTTGCTAAAACTATACCTCTATCATCTGATATACTTCTCCCTGATGCCATAAATCCTTTGTATAAGGCTTCTTCTAATGTTTGACCAACACCTAGTACTTCCCCTGTTGATTTCATTTCAGGCCCAAGACTTATATCTACTCTCGCAAGTTTTGACATTGAAAATACTGGCACTTTTACAGATATTAATTCAGGAGTTTTATATATTCCATTTCCATATCCTAAATCTTTTAATTTGGCTCCTAACATACATTTTGTAGCTAAATCTACTATTGGCACTTTGCTAACTTTACTGATATATGGTACTGTTCTACTTGCCCTTGGATTAACTTCTATTATATATAATTCCCCTTTAAATTCTATAAATTGAATGTTAACCATACCTAATACATTAAGCTCTAATGCTATTTTTTTAGTATAATCTAGTATTTTTTCTTTTATTTCATCAGATACATTTTGAGTTGGATACATTGTTATAGAGTCTCCTGAATGAACTCCTGCTCTTTCTAAATGTTCCATTATACCTGGTATTAATACATCTTCTCCATCACATATAGCATCTACTTCTATTTCTCTACCTACTAAATACTTATCTATAAGTACTGGATTTTTACTATCTCTTTCAAATGCATTTTTTAGATAAGCTTCTAATTTGTGTTCTTCATAAGTTATTTCCATACCTTGACCACCTAGTACATAAGAAGGTCTAACAAGTACTGGATATCCTATTTCTTTAGCATGAGAAATACCTTCCTCAACAGACCATACTGCTATTCCTCTAGGTCTATTTATATTAAGCTTTTCTAATAACTCATCAAACTTTTCTCTATCTTCTGCTGCATCTATATTTTCAAAACCTGTACCTAATATAGGTATATTTTTTTCATTTAAGAATTTAGCTAATTTAATAGCTGTTTGACCACCAAATTGTAAAATAACACCTTCTGGATTTTCTTTTTCTATTATATTTAAAACTTCTTCTTCTGTTAGTGGTTCAAAATATAATTTATCAGATATATCAAAATCTGTACTTACTGTTTCTGGGTTATTATTTATTATTATTGTTTCTATTCCCATTTTTCTAAGGGATTTTATACAATGAACTGAACAATAATCAAATTCTATACCTTGACCAATTCTAATCGGTCCTGAACCAAGAACTATTATTTTTCTTTTGTCACTAACAACTACCTCATCATATTGCTCATACGTTGAATAATAATATGGTGATAAAGCATCAAATTCTCCACCGCATGTATCAACCATTTTATAAGCTGGGTCTATATTATATAAAGATCTAAGTTCATAAATCTTATCTGGATTTATTTTCATTAAATCTGCAATACCTTTATCAGAAAATCCTTTTTTCTTTAATTGTAATAAATAGTCTTTATTTAAATCTTCTATTTTCATAGTTTTAAGTTTATCTTCTTGTTCAACTATCCATTTAAATTTATATAAGAACCATTTATCTACACCTGTTATTTTTTCTATCATATCTAAGCTGTAGCCTCTTCTAATCATTTCACATAAATCAAATAATCTTTCGTCATCAGGCATAACAACTCTTTCTTTTAACTCTTCTATTGTTCTTTCTTGTGATGGTTTATGAATTAATGAATATTTTCCTATTTCAAGAGATCTTATTCCTTTTAATAGGGCTGCTTCAAAATTACTGCCGATACTCATTATTTCTCCTGTAGCCATCATCTTTGTTCCAAGAACTCTATTTGCTTGTTTAAATTTATCAAAAGGCCATTTTGGTATTTTTACTACAACATAGTCTAATGTGGGTTCGAAACAAGCTTTTGTCTTCTTTGTGACAGAGTTTTCTATTTCATCTAGCGTATATCCTAAAGCTATTTTGGCTGCAACTTTTGCTATTGGATAACCAGTAGCCTTAGATGCTAAAGCTGAAGATCTACTTACACGAGGATTTATTTCTATTATGGCATATTCTAATCTATCTGGATGAAGAGCTATTTGAACATTACATCCCCCTTGAACTTCTATGGCATTTATTATATCTATAGAAGCTGTTCTAAGTAATTGATACTCCACATCGCTTAAAGTTTGACTTGGTGCCACAACTATACTATCTCCTGTATGAACTCCCACAGGATCCACATTTTCCATATTACATACAGTTATACAGTTACCTTTGCTATCCCTCATTACTTCATATTCTATTTCTTTCCATCCTTTTATACTTTTTTCTAAAAGAACTTGAGTAACTGGACTTAATTGTAAACCATGAGTTAATATTTCTACCAATTCTTCTTTATTTTCAGCAATTCCTCCACCAGTTCCTCCTAAAGTATAGGCTGGTCTAACTATAACTGGATAACCTATTTTATCCGCATAAATCAAACCATCTTCTAAATTAGTAACTATATCACTTTCTATAACAGGTTGATTTATTTGTCTCATAGTTTCTCTAAAAGTATCTCTATCTTCACCTTTTTTAATTGATTCTATAGATGTTCCGATTACTTTTACATTATATTTATCTAAAATTCCAGCATCGCTTAATTGAACAGCTAAGTTAAGTCCTGTTTGACCACCCATACCTGCAAGTAAACTATCTGGTCTTTCTTTTTCTATTACTTTTTCTATAGCTTCTATTGTCAATGGCTCTATATATATTTTATCTGCAACTTCTTTGTCAGTCATTATAGTTGCAGGATTACTATTTATAAGAACTACTTCTATTCCCTCTTCTTTTAAAGCTCCACAAGCTTGTGTCCCTGAATAATCAAATTCCGCTGCTTGACCTATAATTATAGGTCCTGAACCTAATACTAATGTTTTCTTAATACTATCTATTTTAGGCATATTCTCTTCTCCCTTTAAACAATTATAATAATTCTAAAAATTTATCAAATACATAAGTGCTGTCTTTTGGTCCTGGACAAGCCTCTGGATGATATTGAACACTATATATTGGTAATTCTTTGTGTCTCATTCCTTCTACTGTATTATCATTTAAATTGATTTGAGTAACTTTCATGCACTCTGGCACTTCACTTACGTAGTATCCGTGATTTTGAGCGGTTATAAATACTCTATCTTCTTCTAAATCTTTCACTGGATGATTTCCACCTCTGTGGCCGAATTTTAACTTTGATGTTTTTCCTCCGAATACTTTTCCTAAAATTTGATGCCCTAGACAAATTCCAACTACTGGTTTTTTGCCTACCATTTGTTTAACATTATTTACTATCTCTTCTAAATCATCTGGGTCTCCAGGTCCATTTGATAAGAAAATTAAATCTGGATCTATAGCTAAAACTTCTTCTGGTGAAGTTAAGGCTGGGAATATAGTTATATCACATCCTCTACTTGCAAAATTGTCTATTATATTTTGTTTTACACCATAATCCATTATTGCAACCTTAGGTCCATTTCCTTTTACATATTCTATTTCTTTTCTAGAAACAGTAAGAACTGCTTGCGTATTATCAAATGCTTGTAATTTATCATTTACATTATCTATTTTCGCATTATTATCTATAGTTATGATACCTTTCATAGTACCATTATTTCTTAATATTTTTGTTAAAGCTCTTGTATCTATTCCTTCAAGGCCTATTATTTTATTTTGTTTTAAATATACATCTAAACTCATTTCACATCTAAAATTATTTGGTGCATTACTTTTTTCTCTCACTATAAAACCTTTAACTGCGACCATTTTAGATTGTACATCTTCCAAATTTATTCCGTAATTTCCTATTAAAGGATATGTCATTGTTACTATTTGTCCGTAATAAGAAGGATCCGTTAAAACTTCCCCATAACCTGTCATTGACGTATTAAATACTACTTCTCCCACAGAATCATTTAAATAACCAAAAGCCTTCCCTTCAAAAATCGTTCCATCTTCTAAAATTAATTTTGCGTTCATATATCTTGCCCCCTAAGCATTTTCTATTTCTCTTGCAATATCAATCGCTGATTGTTTTGGATTCTCACTTTGAGTTATAGGTCTACCAACAACTAGATATTTAGCACCATTTTTAATTGCTTCAGCTGGTGTTACTACTCTCTTTTGATCTCCTGCACTTGAAGATGATGGCCTTATCCCTGGACATACAGTTACAAAATCTTTTCCACAAACTTCTACTATTCTATCTACTTCTTTTGCAGAGCATACTATCCCATCAATACCTGCTTTTTGTGCAAGTTTTGCCCTTTTAATAACTAATTCCTCTGTTGTCATATTACATCCTATGTCTTGTAAATCTTCGTTACTTAATGAAGTTAACACTGTAACTCCTACAATTATAGGCTTTTCTATATTTAACTTTGCTGCTTCTTCTTTTGCAACTAATGCACATTGTCTCATTCCTTCTAAATCTGAAACATGTATTGTCATTAACCAAACATTATCTCTCACTGCTGCTCTTACTGCACTTTTCATAGTGTTTGGTATGTCATGGAATTTAAGGTCTAAAAATACCTTTTTACCTTTTTCTTTAAGATACTCTAGCGTTTTACCTTTAGTGGCAACATATTGTTCTAATCCCACCTTAAATATATCTACACTATCTTCTAACTGGTCTATTAGTTCCTTAGCCTTATCAAAATTATCTGTATCAATAGCCACAATTAATTTGTCTTTTCCATTTTTCATTTAGCTTCACTCCCTCTTAATAAAGCCTATAAAAAAAATCCTTACACCAAAAGAGGTATAAGGATTCTATATGCATAATCTAAACAATCTAATTAGTATTAGTTATGTGTTATCTTTATCAGCCTCTCTGGACTATTTTAAAAGACTTTATTATATTTTTATTTAATTGAATTAATTTCATAAATAATTAATGAATAAATCAAATAATTATACAAGCCTCTCTGGACATTTTTACTAATTATTTTCAATTCATTAATCTTAATTTTATATAATTATTACACTTATTCTATTTCATGTCAACCATTCTTTATTCAATAAATAAATTTTTATTCTAAGTTTTTATCTATAATACTAATGAAATATTTACTTTTTCTTCTATCTTTTATGTTCTTTTTAATATATTCTACTTTAATATTTTTTTCCCTACAACATATATCAAAATGTCTTAAGGCAATACCCATACTTATTTTATTTTCATCTTCTATTTTTAATCTTTTTTTAGGATGACATTCATATACGTCAAAACCATAATCTCTTTCTTTAAATATCCATGGTTGTTTATTCATAATGGAAGGTGACACTCTTACTCCCTCTAATACATCTTTCCACTTAGGATTAAACTCGCTACAAATATCTTTCATTTTTTTCCTGTCATAACTTCTTTTACTTTTTCTAAATAAACTATCATACTGATCTGGATAACCAATTGCTAATACTGAAACTGGGTACTCTATTTCACTTTCATCAAGTATTTCATCTTCATCATCTAGTTCATTATCCATCTCTCTTGCATCTAATTGCATGAATTCTTCTACATCTTCTTTTTTCAACTTACATTTAATCCAAGTAGTTCCTACTCCTAAACAAGTTAATTCTAAAACTAACTTTTCTATGGCAAAGCCTACATTTTGCAAGTAATCTTCACCTTTATTTGAAGTTATAATTATATAGTGCGGTGCTTTTACTTCAGATTCTTTACCTATTAAAAAATGTATTAAATGTCCTCTCTCAATTAAATGGGCTTTAATATTTAAATCGTTATTTAGATAAGTTATATCGCCACATAGACGTTTTATTTCTTCTAGTAATGGTTTTTTTATTACCTTACTTGAATAACCTTTTATCGATTTTCTATAAAAAAGAGCGTCATATAACTCCATCTATAACCTCCTAACTGAAATGTTTTCCCATCCTTTATCATAACTATATTAAATTTAGATGTTATCAATTTCTTAATTTATTACTACTACATTATTATAAGATTTTTATCTATTTTTTAAAATAAAATATTTCAATTTTGTACAATTTTTTATCAAAATATTTTTTTATTATGAATGCTTAAAATAAGTTTATGCATGATTATTTTAATATGATGAAAACTATAACATAATGCTATAATATGATTATTACTAAATTTTATAATTGGAGGATTAAAATGGATTTTGATAGAAATTTACAAAAATACGCCGAATTAGCAATTAAAGTTGGTGTAAATATTCAACCTAATCAAACGTTACTTATTAGAACACCTATTGAATGTGCTGATTTTGTAAGATATGCAGTAAAGTGTGCTTATGAAAATGGAGCTAGAAATGTCTATGTAGAATGGTCAGATGAAGAATGCTCTTTAGCAAGATATTTATACGCACCTGATGATGTATTTAATGAATTCCCTCATTGGGTTTCAGAACAATATGTACATATAGCAAAGGAAGGAGGAGCATTTTTAAGTGTATATGCATCTAATCCAGATTTACTTAAAGATGTAGACCCTCAAAGAGTTGCTAATTATCAAAAGGCTTCAGGTATAGCTTTAAAAGAGTGGAGATCTTATACCTTAACAGATAAATGTAAGTGGAGTATAGTTTCTGTTCCTACTAAACCTTGGGCACATAAAATTTTCCCTGATATACATGAAAATGAAGCTGTAGATAAACTTTGGGATTTAATATTTAAATGTACAAGAGTTGATCAAGAAGATCCAATTGAAGCTTGGAGACAACATAATGCTAATTTAGAAACAAGAACAGAATTCTTAAACAAAAAGAATTTTAAAACTTTAAAATATAAATCTTCAAAAACTGATTTAACTATAGGACTTCCTGAAAATCATATTTGGGAAAGTGGTGCATCTGTTGACCCTAATGGTATTAACTTTAATCCAAATATGCCAACAGAAGAAATATTTACTCTCCCTCATAAATATGAAGTAAATGGTGTTGTACATAGTACTAAACCTTTAGTTTATGGTGGAAATATTATAGATGATTTTTCATTAACATTTAAAGATGGAAAAATCATAGATTGTAGTGCTGCTAAAGGTGAAGAAACTTTAAAAAATCTTATAGCAACAGATGAAGGATCTCATTACTTAGGTGAGGTGGCTCTAGTCCCTCATAAATCACCTATATCAGACACTAATGTAGTATTTTATAACACATTATATGATGAAAATGCATCTTGTCATTTAGCTCTTGGCTCAGCTTATGCTACTTGCATAAAAGATGGTGCAAATTTACCTAGAGAAGAATATGACAAATATGGAATAAATGATAGTTTAACACACGTTGACTTTATGATTGGTTCTACTGACTTACAAATAGTAGGTGAAACTCATGATGGGGAAACTGTTCAAATATTCAAAGATGGAAACTGGGCATTCTAGTTTTTTATAATAATAATTAAAAAGAGGCTATATAAATAGCCTCTTTTTATGTTGACGAGAATTTTTAATTTTGTTTAATCTAAATAGATTAATTTTAGTTGTTTACCAACTATTATTTAATATTAACATATAAACACAATTTATAATATATTTTTTACTTATTTAAATAGAAAATTTTTATAAACTGCCTTTCTATTTTAACATATTATTATATTTTTTTTCAATTATATTTTATACTTAAAATTTATTTTAGCTATTTCTACAGCAGATTTTGCATCTTTAGAGTAATAATCAGCATTTATTTTTTCAGCATATTCTTCTGTAACTACAGCTCCACCGACAAATACCTTAGCACTTATGTCATTTTCTTTTAAAGCTTCTATTGTCTTTTTCATATTTTCAACTGTAGTAGTCATTAACGCACTAAGACCTATAAGTTCAATATTTTCTTCCTTAGCCCTTTTTACAACTTCTTCAATAGGTACATCTTTTCCTAAATCAATTACTTCATAGCCATAGTTTTCAAGCATTATTTTCACTATATTTTTTCCTATATCATGAATATCTCCTTGAACAGTAGCTACTATAATTTTTCCTTTTGATGATGAATTATTATTGCTTAATCTATCTTTTATTATATTTAATGCAATTTTCACAGTTTCTGCTGATTGTATCATCTGTGGTAAAAATAATTCACCTTTATCGTATTTATTACCTACTTTATCTAAAGCTGGGATTAAAACTTCATCAAGTACATAATTTTCATCTTCAGTCTCTAAAATTTCAAAAGTTAAATCTTTAGCTTCTTCTTTTAATCCTCTTTCAATTGCATCTTCTAAAGTTAAATCTACCTCTTTCATAGATTTATTTACTTGTTTTACTGCTGAAACATCTTTAAATTTATCAATAAATTCTAAACAACCTTTGTCCATGTTATTTATTACCTTATAAGCATATACTGATTCTACCATTATTTTATTCTCTGTATTAATTATAGGTAAATCTAATCCTGCACCTAATGCTAAATTTAAATATGTGTTATTTAATGCTGGTCTATTTGGTATACCGAAGGAAATATTTGATACTCCTAATATAGTTTTACATCCTAACTTTTCTTTTACCATTTTTATGGCCTTTATAGTTTCCATAGCTTCACTCTGTTGAGCAGAAACTGTAAGAGATAAACAGTCTATGAATATATCACTTCTTTTTATTCCATATATTTCAGCTCTTTCTACTATTTTTTTAGCAATTTCAAATCTTCCCTCTGCTGTACTTGGTATTCCCCTTTCATCCAGGGTTAATCCTACCACGCAGGCTCCGTATTTTTTGACTAAAGGTAAAACAGATTGTAGAGATTTTTCTTTCCCATTTACTGAGTTAACAATAGTTCTTCCATTATAATATCTCAGTCCTGCTTCTAATGCCTTTACATTGGAAGAATCTATTTGTAGTGGAGTATCTACAACTTCTTGTATTCCTTTTATAACTCTCTTCATGGCTTTTTCTTCATCTAAATCTGGAACACCCACATTTAAATTAAGAATTTCTGAACCTTCGTTACTTTGTTCTAAGGCTAAGTTTATAACATAGTCATTATTACCACTATAATAAGCATCTATTAAAGGTTGTCTTCCTGTTGGATTTAATCGTTCTCCAACTATAGTAGGACCTTGTACATCAACATATTTACTTGCAGAACAAACTATAGTACTTTCTTTCTTATTTGGTGATTTCTTTTGAAGTAAATCCATATTATCACAAACTTCTTTAATAAAGGTTTCATTAGTTCCACAACATCCACCTATAATAGAAACGCCTAAATCTACAAACTTTTTCACACCTTGGAAAAATTCATTGGCAGTCATCTTATAAATCGTTTTACCATCTTCTATTTCAGGTAAACCTGCATTAGCTTGAACAATTACAGGAACATTAGATAACCCTGTAATTATTTTTACTATAGGAAGTAATTGTTTTGGACCAAGAGAACAGTTAACTCCTAATGCGTCAACTCCTAAGCCTTCCAGTGTTGCTACCATAGATTCTGGTAAACACCCTGTGAAACTTCTTCCATTTTCATCAAAAGTCATGGTACATATAACTGGTAAGTTTGTATTTTCTTTAGCTGCAAGTACTGCCGCTTTAGCTTCATATAAATCCATCATTGTTTCTATTATTATTAAATCTGCACCACTTTTTTCACCTTGTATAGCTTGTCTTTTAAAAATCTCATAAGCTCTATCAAAAGATAGAGTTCCCATTGGTTCTAACATTTCGCCAATCGGTCCAATATCTAAAGCAACAAATCTAGGTTTACTTTTATCACTTTCTGAAATTGCTTGCTTTGCTATTTTAATGGCATTATCAATTATTTCTTCTACTGTGTATCCCAGTTTAGTAACTTTTAATTCATTGCATCCAAATGTATTAGTTGTTAATACATTACTCCCCGCTTCCAAATATTTTTTATGTATTTTTAATAATTTATCAGGATTTTTCAGTCCAAATATTTCTGGATTATCTCCAATAGGAAGGCCTTCCCTCTGAAGCATTGTTCCCATTGCACCGTCAAATATTAATAAATTATCTTTTAAGTATTTTTTTATCTCCACAACTATGGCCCTCCTTTTTATAGTCACAATTATGTCTATTATTACAATAATCACAAGATTTTTTAGTACTTATAGCTTTCTTGTCAGATACTCCAATTAAAGCTACTACTGATTTTCTAGGTATCATAATTCCGCTATTAGTAACTGTTAAGCCTATTTCTTTTTGAGTGTTTAATATATTATTTATATCTATATTTTTATCTATGGATAAATCCCCATAACCAGGACTATATCTATAAGTAATATATCTATCTTCACTTGATAAATTTTTAGCTATATTTTCTTGAACTACATCACAAACTTCTTCTATGGCAGTTGTAGCACAAGCATCCATAATTACGCCTTTAGTTAAATTTGTATAAGTTAACTTTCTTATTTCTCGTTCTATATCTAATCCTAAAGTTGTTGCCATTAATATACATTCATCACATTTTTCAAATAAATTATATATATCATTACTTTCTAATATAAGATTTCCATTCTCTAATATAACTTGTTTTTTCCCATTTTCCTTGTTTATTTTCTTTATTGTATATCTTCTTAAAACAAATTTAGGATTTATTATTTTTTTAGTCTCTTCAATACTTTCATCAATAAGATTTGATAAATCTTCATTTATATTTTGATTTTTATATTGTAAATATCTTAAAACTTCTTTTTTGTCTATTTTAATTAATTCTTTTATATTGTTTATCATCTTATTTACCATAAATATTTAAAGAAAATCCTTCTTTCAATGCCTTTTTAGCATATTCTTTAGCACCAAACAAAGATAAGTCTCTATAATTTCCACATTCTACTTCTGATGCAGCTATCATTTCTTTAGAATCTATTACCTTTTGTAAAGCTTTTTCTAAGCCTAGTTTCACATAAGATGCTTCTACATCTCCCCACATTATTAAATAAAAACCAGTTCTACATCCCATTGGTGACAAATCTATAATACCGTCTAATTCTTCTCTTAAATATGTTGCTAATAAATGTTCTAATCCGTGTATTGATGCTGTTCCAAAAGCCTCGACGTTCGGTTGTAAAAATCTTAAATCAAATTTACTAACCTTATCTCCTGATTTTCCATCTAGCACACAACATTTTCTTACATAAGGTGCTTTTACTTTAGTATGATCTAATTTAAAACTTTCTACTTTCTCCATATTTTAAACTCCTTATATCAAATTATTAGTATATTATTCTAAAATAATATTAATATTATTATAGTATTATTTCTTTATTTTTTCATAAACATTTAAAAAAACGTATCAAAATTGATACGTTTTAAAAATTTAAGCAACTAATTCATCTGCTTTCTTATCTGATTTTTCTTTTCTTCTTTTCTCTATATTTATTATTACTCTATCAACTACTAGTCCGTTCATTATAACAGCTAATAAAGAATAGAATCCTTTATCTAGTCCAAATGTTAATGCACCACATATAACAACAACTAAATCAACTATTAATAAAGATATTCCTAAGTTTATTGTTGAATATTTATTTAGTATTTTAGCTAATATGTCTGTACCTCCTGTAGAAGCATTTACAGCAAAAGCTAAACCTATACCTGATGCTATTATGATAGTTCCTATTATAACTGCTAATAATAAGTTTCCTGTTAAAGCATGAGAGTGCATTACCTTTTCCATAAAGTCCATTACGAAAGATAAGGCAAAACTAGCATAAATAGTTTTCATACCAAAATCTCCACCGACTAATATGAATGCTATTACAAATAGTATTAAATTACCTAAGAATATTAATGTTCCTACAGATAAAAATGGAACATAATGACTTATTACTAAGGATAATCCGCTTAGTCCTCCACCTGCTATTTCATTAGGAGCATAAAAATATTGAATTCCAAATGCTACTAATATTATACCAATTGTTATAAAAATGTAATCTCTTATAGTTGATATTAAATTATCTTTTTTCATATTTACATTCCCTTTCTGTATTAAAAAGTTATATTTAACAACTCAAGTATATATTATACTACATATTAAGATTAAATATATTAGTTTTTAGTGGTAAATGTATATTTTCTTTTATGATATAATTACTTTAGGAGTTGATAATATGTTTTTTATAGGTGGTATCTCCAATGAAGAGAAAAAATTAGACTATGTTCAAAATACTATTTGTCCTAAATGCGGGAAATTTAGTCGAATGGAAGTTTATATGACATATATGTACTTTAGTTTATTTTTTGTTCCTATTTTTAAATGGAGCAAAAAATATTTTGTTAAATATACATGCTGTAATAGTATTTATATTTTAGATGAAGATATAGGTATAAAAATAAATCACAAAGAAAATATTTCTATATCAGATGATAATTTACATTATGTAGATAATGATTTTTCTACTTTTAATAGATGTAATAATTGTGATTACATCTGTGAGCACGACTTTGAATACTGTCCTAAATGCGGAAAAAAACTATAAATTTATACAAAAAGACAGTAAATTAATTCAATAGTTTTATTCATTAATTTACTGTCTTAAATTATATAGAATAAACATCAGAAAATTCTATATTACATTTATCTATTTTTGAATGTTCTTCTATGGGATATTGTTTTAATGATTTTTCATTACTTTCTTGTTTTATTGGAATAAATATAATCCTATACCGCTACCTTCATTTTTTCTTCTTATATTATTATCTGTTTGTGCAAATCTATCAAATATTTTCTTAGAGTTTTCCTCTGAAATAGAAGAACCGTTATTTCTTTCGTGAACAAACAATTGCTCTTCTTGATGATTAACTTTAATTTCTACATATATTTTTCCGTTATCATCTGTAAATTTTAAAGAATTAGATATTAAATTTAATATTATTTTTTCTATGGCATCAGGATTGCAAGATAATATTACCTCTTCTTCCTCTGTATCAAAAGTTTTATTCTTATTTTTATTATTTATATAATCTGCTGTAGATAAAACTATTTATTCTATTATATATAATTTTCAGGTTTTTGCTCCATATTACTTTCCTTTTTAACTTTATATACTCACATTGTTATTATTTATTATAATTAATAATAGCAAAAAAGCTGTTCCATGTGAAACTAAATTCACTGGAACAACTTTTATTTAATTATCTCTATCTATTTTATGCTTTTTTAACAACACTTGATTTTAATTTCATAGCTCCAAAACCGTCTATTTTACATTCTATATCATGTCCATCAGCAGCATCTGGAACTAAACGTATACTTTTTACTTTTGTTCCTATTTTTATAGAAGATGAAGCACCTTTAACTTTAAGATCTTTTACTACTGTTACAGCATCTCCGTCATTTAATATATTTCCGTTAACGTCTCTTATAACATTTTCTTCTTCTGCAGCTGCTTGAGATTCTTTTGACCATTCATGAGCGCACTCTGGACATACGAATAAGCTTCCATCTTCATAAGTGTATTCTGAATTACATTTAGGACAATTTGGGTAATTTTCCATATTATTTTTCTCCTTTTTATATCTAATTATTTAATAGAATTCATTTTTACTTCTATAACCTTTCATATTGTATCATATTTTTATATGTTAACAATATACATCTTAATAATTAGTTTATCTCTTTTAATTATTTTTATATGGTTAACTACATGAACTTTGCATCTTGATATAAATCTCCTGCCAGTTCTTCTAATAAAACTTTGTTTATAACTTTGTACTTACCATCCTCTTTTTCTAATACACCTTTTTTAGATAACGTATTAAGAGTTCTAAGCAAATGCCTATAACTACTTCCTAAAAGTTCTGCAATATTAACTAAATTTTCATCAAAGTCAATATATATATTTGAGTCTTCGTCATTTGTTAAAAATTCATTTATATAACTAGCTAATCTATTTTCTAAGGGATAAAGTAAGTTAATAGAACTATTCATACTTACAGCTGCCAATTTTTCTGCCAAACTCTCACAAGTAAACTTTAAAAATTTCCTATCATTAGTTAATTCTAGTCGTGCTTTTTTCATTGGTATTGCTAAACAATAGCAAGTACTCAAAGCCTGTATAGTACTTGTTGCACTTTGATTTTTTACAATCTCTATATCTCCTATTACTCTAATTGAATTGTAAAAAGCAAGAAGTAGACTTCTTCCATTTGGCAATGTTTTAAATACCTTCGCCTTTCCTTGAATAAAAAATAATAAATATTCTAAGTCTTCTTCTTCTCTACTTAAATATTCATATTTATCAAATTTCAATAGTTTCATATGTTTTGTCACATCATTTATAAAAATTTCTTGCATGTTTAATTCATTATAGTATTTTTCTATTATAAATGGATCTTCTATTTTTTTCATTTAAACTCCACCTTTGTTTTTCACTTAACTAAAATTTTACCTGTACATATGACATATGTCATTATTTTTATTATTTTTTTATGGTATTTTATATATTATTCAAAAAGGAGGTATTTATAATGAATTATTTCATTTCAATTTTCACTGGTATAATACTTGCCATAATGATTTCATTAAATGGTGGTGTAAGTAATATAGCTGGTAATTATGCTTCTAGCGTTATCATTCATTTCGTTGGATTAATCGGAATTATATTTGTACTTATTTTTACAAAATCAAAAATAAAAAACCTTAAAGGTATACCATTTTACATGTTTACAGGTGGACTTATAGGTATTTTAACTGTTTTATTTACTAATATAGGTTTTATGGGACTAGGAGTTTCTCTTACTGTATCCCTTTCATTATTAGGACAGTTAGTAACATCTCTTGTTATAGATCACTTTGGATATTTTAATATGACTGTAGTAGAATTTGATAAAAAGAAAATTTTAGGTTTAATTGTCATCATTGCTGGTATTTATGTAATGACTTTATCATAGGGAGGTAAATTATGATATACGTATTATTTGCAATTTTATGCGGAGTTACAAATGTATTATCTAGATCTGTTAACTTCGTTTTATCTGATAAAATCGGAATGTATCAAAGTACATTCTTTAACTATGTATTTGGATTAGCCGGCTCAATTTTAATTTTATTAATAAGTGGTGAAACATTTAAGTTATTTTCAGCATCTTCTTATAATGCTCCTTGGTATATTTATGCTGGGGGACTTTTAGGTGTTGCTGTCGTTACTTTACTCTCTTTTTTATCTTCAAAAGTTTCATCATTTTATTTAACTTTATTATTATTTGTTGGTCAGCTTTTCACAGGAATAATTATTGATGGTTTATCTACAGGTAAAATTTCTATTTATCAAGTAGTAGGTGGACTTTTGGTAGTTATAGGCTTATCTTATAATTTATATATAGATAAAGTAAATAGCAAAACCGTATCAGCTTAAGATACGGTTCTTTTTTTTAAGAAATTTATCATTTCTTCTTTATTTTGCTCTAATTGAACAAGTCTATTTACATTTGCACCTGAAGGATGTGGAAATCCCATAAGTATTTGATTTTCTTTTATAATATTTTCATCTTTTAATTTCCATAGTAATTCTTCAACTGCTCTTCCCAATGGTATTAGCAATACATCTTCAAAATTATCTATTTTATTTATTTCATCTATAAAATTATCATAAATATATTTCATTAAAAAATCACTTTTTAGAAGTTTTGGTGTATGTCCTGTATAGTTTTGTTTTTTTACAAAAACTGGGTATGGTACAAGTGAAACTGTATGCATTAAATAATCTTTGTCACCAAACAATTCACTGCAATCATTTATATTTAAGAATTCATTTAGTTTTATATCATTTAACATAGATATTATATTTTTTCTCAAAGGTCCACTAAATCTACCTGCTACTTTACATTTATATTGTATATCTTCTATATTATCGCTACTTTCTAATTCTTTTCTTGCTGTTGATATAGCTATGTTCATTTGTATAAAACCTGGAGTTATACCCACAATTAAAACCTTAGCCTTAGGATTAATATATTCATTATGAGTTGCATAATAAATTTCAATATTACCTTGTTTTTCTATGAGAAAATCTTCTGTTAACAGTTCTTCTTTTGTATATTTATCTTTAAGAGGCAGCCTTTTTATTTTATCTTTATAATCATATAATGTTTTTTTCATTTTTCTCTCCTAATTTTATTAGATTTTCAGTTTATAATTTTATATTATATCAATAAATTCAAAACATATTATGCTTATCCAATTTATTATAATTGTTACTATTTTTCAACTTTGTTATAATATTAAAGTTATTTAATTATTAAAATAACAATTATTTTAATATATATTGGGAGGAATGCATCAATGCAAAAACTACTTAGTAAATCTCGCCAAGCAATTAAAGATTTTAATATGATAGAAGAAAATGATAAAATTGCCGTAGGCCTTTCTGGAGGTAAAGATAGTTTAACACTACTTCACATACTAAAAAGTTACCAGAGATTTTCACCAGAAAAATTTGAATTAATAGCTATAACCTTAAATCCAGGAGGAGTTGACAATGCGCCTCTTCATAAATTATGTAAGGACTTAGACATACCTTATCATGAAGTACAAACAGATATAAAAGAAATTGTATTTGATATAAGACAAGAAAAAAATCCTTGCTCTTTATGTGCAAACTTAAGACGAGGAGCTTTAAATGATACTGCAAAAAAACTTGGATGCAATAAAGTTGCTTTAGGTCATCATAGAGATGATGCCATAGAAACTTTCTTAATGTCTATGCTTTATGAAGGAAGAGTAAGCTGTTTCTCTCCAAAAACTCATATGGACAGACAAGATATAACTATAATAAGACCTATGATTTATATAGAAGAGTATATGACAAAAAAAGCTGCTAAAGATTATAATTATCCAATAATAAAAAATCCATGCCCAGCTGATGGAAAAACAAATAGACAAAATATAAAAGAATTAGTAGCTAAACTGAATCAAGATATGCCAGGTTCTAAGAAAAATCTTTTTGGAGCTTTAAATAATACAGATAAATTATTTATATGGGATAAAGAAAAAATAAAATAGATTTAAAATCACAAAAACTATATCATCAACGATATAGTTTTTGTGATTTTTATTTAGTTTAAGTATAGCTTAGCTTCTAATTCTTGAGAGATTGCTAAATTGTATATATATGCATTACTTACTTCAACTATTAATTTTTCTTCTAATTCTGAAGATAAGTTCATGCTATTTATTTTTGTAGCATAATTCATAACATAAGCTCTTATATTTTTTATTCCATCACAGTTATAGTAGTTTAGTCCTTCTACTGAAACTTTATAATTTACACCTAATAAAGATACAAAAGTTCTTCCTCCAAATAAATCTGCTATAAATCTAGTATATGCATAGGCTACTATTAATTCTGGATTTGTACTACCTATTTCTTTTATTTTTTGAACAAAAGCAACTGTTGATGCTAGTAATTCATATTTATTTGATTTTTCACCTAAGAAATACTCTAAATCTTTTTCTATTAATTTATATCTATATAGCTCTGGTGTTGCAAATTGTTTAACAACTTCATTATCTTTGTTATTTTCTATAGTTTCTTCTATTACTTTATACATTGCACTAAGGTTAAATAAATACTCTATATAATCATCTATAGATGCATTTCCATCTACTATCCTTTTTAAAATTCCTGAATGTTCTGCTGCACTATGTAAAGCTCCTGTATTTTTTCTTATTTTTGTTATTAAATCCATAACTGTCACCACCTATTATTTTTTGTCTTTATAAAAAGAAATATCTATTTTATTAAAGTACTTTATCGATAATAATTATCATATATTATATATATTCCCCCTTATCTTTTATTCTTAAACATTTTTTATAATATTTTATTTATAAATTATGAATACGATATCCTTAATTCCTGCAACATCTAATTTTCACCAATTATTAACTATTTATACTTTTATATATACTTGAGTAATTTTTTTGGTATTATGTATAAGTATGTATACAATATACAATTATCTAATATGTTTATAGGAGGTTTCATAATGACGAACGAAACAAAAGTTAAAGTTGTAACTGCTGACCCTTCAGCATTAGGACTTTTCGGATTAGCAATAATAACAATAGTAGCTTCATCTCAAAAACTTGGAATAACTTCTGGTGTATCTCTAGTTTTACCATGGGCTATATTCTTAGGCGCAAGTGCTCAATTAATGGCATCAATAAATGATTTCAAACACAATAATACATTCGGAGCGACTGCTTTCGGTGCTTACGCATTCTTCTGGTATGCAGTAGGATTTACTTGGTTAATGCAAAATGGTATATTTGGTGAAAAATTAGCTGCTGCTTGTGATACTAAACAATTAGGATTTGCTTACTTAGGATACTTAATATTCACTATATTCATGACAATAGGAGCTATGGAAACTCATAAAGTATTATTTACTATATTTGTTCTTATAGATTTCTTATTCTTAGGATTATCTTTATCATCATTCGGAATAATGGAACATGCTACTCATATGTTAGCTGCTTATTCTGAATTAGCAATAGCTATAGTTTCATTCTATGGATGTGGTGCTGCTGTATTAAATACTCACTTCGGTAGAGAATTCTTACCAGTAGGTAAACCATTTGGTATATTCAAAAAATAATAACTTTTAATATAAAATAAGACTTCATAGTAATTAATTATAAACTTAATTATTATGAAGTCTTTTCCTTTTATTTATCTTATATTTTTATTTTTATAAAGTTTATGCAAATAATTCATCTTTACATTCTTTATCATTAAATACATCTGTATTAAAGTCATTATTTTGATATGCAACTATAGTTGTACAAACTGCATCTCCTGTTATATTTACTGCAGTTCTTGTCATATCTAATATGCGGTCTATTCCCATTATTAATGCAATTCCTTCTACTGGAAGCCCAACAGATGCAAATACCATAGATAATGTTATCAAGCCAACTCCTGGAACACCTGCTGTTCCTATAGATGCCATTGTAGCTGTAGCTATAACAGTTATATAATCCATAAAATCTAAGTTAATTCCAAAAGCTTGTGCAACAAATATTACTGCAACACCTTGCATTATAGCTGTTCCATCCATATTTATAGTTGCACCTAATGGTATAGTAAATGATGATATTCTTTTTGATACTCCGATTTTTTCATTTAACGTTTCTATTGATAATGGTATTGTTGAATTTGAACTAGATGTTGAAAATGCAAATCCCATAACAGGTGCAAATTTTTTTATAAATTTTATAGGATTTAGACCAGTGAAAACTTTCAGTAATAACATATAAACTACAAAACATTGTACTCCAAGTGCTATAAATACACCTAACATATATTTTAACATCGGAATAAAAGCATCAAAGCCTATATTTGCAAATGTTCTAGCTGTCAAGCAAAATACACCATATGGAGCAACACGCATAACCATCATTGTCATTTCCATCATTATATCATTAAATTGACTTAAAAATTTATGTACAACTTCTACTTTCTTTCCTAATTTAGCAAGTATTACACCTACTATTAATGAGAATATTATTATTTGCAACATATTCCCTTCTGCTAATGCATTTAAAGGATTTGTAGGAATTAAGTTCAATAATGTTTCTGTTAAAGTAGTTGCTTCAGCTATAGTTGGTTCAGCTTTTTGTATTGATGACATATCAAGACCAATGCCAGGATTTAAAACTTTTCCAACAGACAGTGCAACTGTTATAGCAATAGCTGTCGTAACTAAATAAAACACTATTGTTTTTATTCCAACTTTTCCAAGAGTTTTCGTATCTCCAATTGATGCTGCACCACAAGCTATTGAACAAAATACTAATGGAACTACTAACATTTGCATTAATCTTAAAAATCCATTACCTACTATATAGAATAACCCTTCTATTAAAAACTTATCTCTTATATCGCTTGCTGGAATATAACTATGTAAAATTACTCCACATAGAGATCCTACTATAAGTGCAATAAATATTTTTGTTGTTAAACCTAATTTTTTTTGTTTTTTCTGCATTTCAATCCCCCCAATAATAATTTTGCAATTTTATTAATCGCTTCATTCATTTTCATTTTATACATTATAACTTGAAATTATATTTCTTCAGTTTTATAACACTTCAAGCTTAGTATTATTGTAATTATAGCAGATATAAAAAAATTGTAAATCATTTTATTATTATTCAGAATTTTCAAGAATTTACATGTTTTTCATCATATTTTGTATTTTTTGATATAAAACTAATATTCTATTGTAATTTCAACCTTCTTATCTTATTAAATCCTATTAGTATTTCTATATAGTCAATAATTGCAATTTTATCATTTAAAGAATAATAATATTTTGAATTATTGACTATCTCTTCAAGCTCACTATAGTTTATATATTCTTTATCACTAACTAACTTATCAATATTTTCTTTTTTGCTATCATATAAACTCATATTCAGATCATTAACTTTTACCCAGTTATACAAATCATATATATCCATCAATATAAATCTATTTTCTTCAAGATATTTTTGAAGATTTTTATCATCTTCATTTAATTTATTAGATAGTAGTTTATCTTCAATCATATTAGCTCTTAATATTTCATTTTTCATACTACTATCTGCTTCTTCATTTTTATATATCAAGTTTTTTAAAATATTTATTTGGCTAGCAATTGTTTTATTATATAAATTGATAAGATCTCTTCTTGCATCTTCTTCTTTATAAGGGAAAATAAATTTGCTCAATAATATAGAAATAAGCGTACCAATAGCTACAAATAAAACTCTATCGAGAGTTAAAACTACTGCATTTCCATCATGTAACGCAGCTCCCCCTATTGCTGATACTGTAGCATTAATCGTTCTAACTTTATATGTATTGGAGTAGCTTAATAAATACCCCACTCCAACCATTAATAATGCTCTTCCTATAGTAGATTTTACAAAATAAAATGAAAAACTTATTATAGCAACGCCTATTACAGTTGCAATTATTCTATCTTTAGTCTTTTCTTCATATTTTTCATAGAAAGGTTGAATTAGTGAATTGACTGTATATACAATCCATCTTCCTTCTTGAATATTGAAATAATCAACAATAAAAGAGGTGACAGTTATCCCTATTGCTAACCTAAATGCATAAGAGAACCTCAATGAATTAGATCTAAAACTCTCTTTATATATGTTTTTCAATCTATAGTTTGAAGGAATTTCTTCTAATTTACTCACAAAATTATATTTTTTCTTATCAAGTTCTTTTAGTTCATATAATGATTTTTTTATAAAAAATAATGAATTTAAAACTTTGATTTTAAATATGCTAATATTAGTATTTTCATTATGCTTATAAAACATATTAGTGATTATCTCATCTAACTCATTTATGTTTTCACCTTTATCAAAACATCTTTTTACTAAGTTTATAGCTTTTAAAAAATCTTCTTTAAAATTTTCATCATTTAAGATATTTATGGAGTTTTTTTCTTGTGCTAACGCATCTATAGCATCATTTATTTTTTCCAACTCTAATGATATAGCAAGTTTAATTTTGCTTTCATCTGTAAAATAAAATTGTTCCTCTCTTTTGTTATATACAAATTTTCTAAATTTTTTAATTCCATCTTTGATTTCATCATCCAAATTTTTTATAGGTTTACCTTTTTCAATTAATTCTATTTTTTTAATTAAATTTGTACATATTGCTGAAAATATAGAATTTCCTTGTTTATAAATTTTGTTCTTATTAAAGGCAATTTGGCTTAACATAATTAAAATTGCACCTACAATTAATGATATTAATCTTTTTGGAAGCTGGTCTATTGTTACAGTTGCAAATAGCATAAATACATATTGGAGATTAAAGGGTACGAAACTTGGAGTACTTAGGTTATAACATAATGTATATCCTATAATAAATACAAATATAAAGTTAAGCGGTATTCCAAGTATTGCATTCTTGCTAGCTATAAATGTAACAACCCCCATTAAAACATTAAAACAAATTAATTTTATTCCAGTTCTCACCGGGTTTAAAGAAAAATCCTTTTCTAAAAACATTAATACTGCTGTTATTGTAGTTACACCAATTAATGTATTTTCTGAACCAAATATCATATTAAATCCAACAATAAATCCCATCATAAACACAAATATTAATGTGTTTCCTATTATCTTTTTGCCCATGTAGTCACATCCTTTGTATATGATTGATTTTATTTTGTCCCAAAAAGAAAAATTTATAAAAAATGATAATTTGAAGTGAAGATACAATTTCAATCACCATTTAATTTCATAGCTATAGCTTTCCATTTTATTTCTGGTGAATAGTGTATTCTTCTACTCATAATAAAATAACCTCCTTTAAAATCATACATATAGTATGTTTCAACTGAAATGTAATCAGTTCCACCTATCTCATCTATGTATTCAGGTACAATTCCTTTTAGTTGATGTTGCTTTAATTCTTCTAGTCCAAATCTTGTTTATTCCAGATGTTTATTCTAATTACATCTTCCTCCTTATTTTTAAAATAAAATAAGCTAGATTAAGTATTTTACTTAATCTAGCTTTATCGTATTTATAATATATATTTTAAATTAGTTTACAAAACACTTTATTGTTTAATCTTTTAAATATTATCTTTCTACTATATATAAATCTAATTTAACTTTTTTACTATCTAAAAAGTTAATTCTTACCTTATATAATCCTTTTTCTGATATACGATTAAATTTATATTCATCTTTATATTCTTTATTTAAATCATTATATATCTTTCCATTTGGATCTTCGATTTCAACTGAAATTGATTCTTCTAATAGGTTTTTTACTATTATTATTTTATTATTATCTACATTTATATCAAATTCATAACCATCTTCCATGTCTTTTGTTTCTTTAACTGATTCTCCATAGTAATTTATATAATTTTTTGATGAATCATATACATGATCTTTATCTTTTTCTAATGATATAATTATATTAGAAGTATCTAAATTATCTTTATTATCATCCTCTTTTAAATCATTTATATTGCATCCCACTAATATTACTAAAAGTAAACTTAATGATATTATCCTTGTTATAATCTTGTTCCTTTTCATAAATTCTAACCTACCTATCTATAATACTCTTTTATTAGCTCCATAATCTCTTCATATTTTTTATAACTGTTTGTTCTTTCATTTATATTAGGAACCTCATATAGTTCTATACTTTCTATATGGTTCTTTAATTCTTCACTTAATTCTGACTTCTCATTTGCAAATACATACCCCACTGATACAGTCGAAATCAATAAGCCTATTGATATTATTTTTTGGCTCTGTTAGACAATTTCGTGACAAATGAGCCATAAAAACAGCTAGAAGTATTGAATCATTTAACTTCTAGCTGTTTTTTATATTTTTAATTCGTAATATATTAATAATGTGAATTATTTTTTATATAAATTTTTAATGCTTTTATAGCTAATATAAGTGTATATATTCCTAATCCTGCAATAGCCATAATAGCACCTAAATATAAAATCATTATTATTGACATTCCAAACTGTATGTCCATATTAAATCCCCCTTTGCTTTTGTCGTAATATATAACAATTGCGAACTTTGATTATATTATATATAACATTCAATTATTTTCCAATTACAAAATGGTTTCATTAAATCAAAGGATAAGCGACTATCTAAGTTAACTCAACATATCTATTTCTAATCGTATTTATTGTAATGCAAGTTTCTTTAGTTGCCACATTAATCAGCATATCTTTGATTCTATCATTATTTTTATTCTTCTTGCTTAGCTTTAAAAACTTAAACCAAGCCAAATAATTAGATATATACTTACTTGATACTCCATTGAAAGGCATTAGCCATTTCTTAAAGCCACTATGAAGAGCATTTACATGTTGAAGATGATAAACACTATCTAGCATGGATTTACCTCCAGGAACTTGCTTTAATTCTACATCTAGGTCTTTCTTTATTCCTATATAATATTTATGACTATCAACTACAAAAGTAACATCTTTTCCTAATTTACCATCGAAAAATCCAACGATTTCATCAGTTGTAATTCTCCCATTGCAGACTGCTCCCATAACTATATTTCCTTTACGGTCAATACCAGTTTCTATGCATAGTTGGTCACTAGAAATACCTCTTTTTTTCTTATCTTTCTTACCCTTACCTCTTTTTCTAGATTCTCTAGGCATCACAAAATTAGGGTTCTTTGAATGATTCCCTTTATACGAATGACGAATAAAAAATTCGTCAACTTCTACGATACCTGATACTGTATCTTCTTTAAGAGATAAATTGATAACATCCAAAATCCTGTGTCTCATGTAAAAAGAGGTTTTGACTCCAACTTCTATTTCAGTGGCACACTCTCTTATTGACATGCCTAATATCATTAATTCGCAGTATTTTAGCTATTTATCTAATCCTAAATTAGTACTTGAGAAAGGCTACGAAGTGAACTCATCAAAGTTGCAACGACATCTTTTACATAGATATCTTTGTCTACCATTAGATTTTCCATTTTTATAAACATCTTTACACTGACACTTTGGACATTCATATCCCTTAGAGAACCTATTCTCCTTGATATTATCTTTAATTTCATCCGAACTAAAAAGAGAAGTTAAAACTCCTTGTGCTATTGAAATTAAATTTTGCAGTTGCTCTCTATCGAAATCTTTAATAATGGCTTTTATATCTACTTTTGACATATTTTATCTACCCTTTCTCTAAAATACAGTTAAATATAGTTGCTAACTATATTTAACTGTATTTTAGAGTTACTAATCACGAAATTGTCTAACAGAGCCTTTTTTTAATATTAATTTTTAAATTTACCACCATAAAAATATATTCCTCCTTTTTTATTTTTGTATATATTCTACATTTTTTTATTAATTTCTTCTAAAAAAATATATTTTTTTGTTATCATATAACTCTTAAATATTCTTTGTTCATTATTATTTTTAAATATATAAATACTTCCAAGTTGATCTACCAATTCAAAACTATTTTTCTCCATATATGATATAATGTCAAAATTTTCTTTTGATATAAGTTTTAAAGGTGATGAAGACACTTCATAAATTAATTTATTATTCTTTTCAAGTTCAAAAATAGATTTTACTAAAGTTATAGGGCTCACGTCTTCACTAACATCTAAAGTAGTGTAAACTTTAAATACGCCCCCTATTAAAATGAATATTGATATAATAGTAATTGTTAAAGTCTTTTTCATAATAAATAATCTCCCTTATTAAAGTTCTTAAATAATTGCTTTGTAACACCTCCTCATAAATGTGCACATCATATATTTACAAATAGTTTTTGAACTATATATGATGGCAATAATGTAAACATAAATGATGATATGCATATAGTTGATATTATTACTTTCTTAAAATTCATAAAAACCTCCTTATTATTTCTATTTTCACTATATATAACGAAATAATAAGGAGGTTTGTGACACTTTTTGTAATTTTTATTCTTTTTGAAACTATAATTTGTTCTTCTTGATATATATTTTTAATGATTTTATAAGTAATATAAATATATATATTAATAGAAATAGAAATATAAAACTAATACTAATATATAGTAAATTTATCCATATAGGTATATCCATATTTTCTAAACTCCTTTTGTTTTAAAATAGACTGAATTTAGTCTTAATTTATATTAATAAAGAGACACTGTTAATTTATTATTCTTTATTTTACTTCTTACTCCTCCTGACTGATTCCAAAGTTGAACCCATTGATTTCCAAAATAATGAAACTTTGCATATCCTTCAACCCATACTGGCTGACTAGCATATGCTTTTGTCAAAACAGTATATTTTGAATTGTTTTTATGAGGTCTTGTATCAATATAATATGTTTGTGTTGCTGCTCCATTGCTTCCAGTAATTTTTTTGCCATTATAAGTTAATCCTCTTAATTTTAATTCACTTGGTGAAGCATCTTCAACTTCTATACTTATATAAGAACCATCTTCAAATGTCTTTAAATAACTTTCTTTTTCATTATTGTATAAATCTACAGTTAACTCAAAGTTATTATTTTTTAAATACTTACTACTATCCAATTCTTTATTTTCCTTAATTTTTTCTATAAATCTAGCCTGCTTATATTCTTCAATATTTTTTTCATCTAAATCATGCTTTATTTTTTCTACTTGTTTATCTGATAATTTAATTGAATCCTTTGAAAAAGCCAAACTTTCGATTCCCATAGAAGTTGTTAAAATCCCTACTAACATCGCTATACTTAATAATCCTTTTAACTTAAATTTTGTAAAATTCATTATTTCCCTCCTTATTATTTGTATTTTCACTATACATAACGAAATAGCAAGGAGGTTTGTGACACTTTTTATAAATTTTTTGTTATTTTATACTTTCTGCTATTTTTATTAATTCTTCTTTATCATTATTAATCATATCACTACTTTTGGATTCCATATCAATTAAGTAGGATGATGTGTTATCATTCCACAATAATTGCTGAATATTATCTTTAACTATATACTTTACATCAAATCCATTTATATTTATATCTTCTACTTGTGCATCTTCTGTATCTAATATAATTGAGTTGTTACTTATCTCATCACAACTATATCTAATTTGTAAATATTCATCATTTTCATAAACTATAAATAATCCTATAGGACTCTCTACTTTATCTATTTCCTTAAATCCTTTTGGAATATAATTAGGTAATGCAGGTTTAAATTTACTATCCACACTTACACTGTTATCTTCTTTTGAAAATATTATAGATGTAAATTCTTCATATATCTCAGTTATAACATTAATTACTTTTAATCTTACAGCATCTACACTCATAGATACTGTAAATAATCCCATAGTTATAATTAAAAATGTAACTGCTACCTTTTTTGAATATGAATATATAGACTTAATCATTGTATGTCTTTTTTCATATTTAATTAGCTTATTCATTTTACATTTAAATTTATTTGAAAATTCATATTCTATATCTGATTCATTAGGCAAACTATCTAATAAATTCTGCTCTAATTTTTTACAACTTTTATAAAGTATTTCATCTGTTATATCTAAATTATCCAATACTATACACCTCCATTTTCTTTAATATATTTTTCAATTTTTCTCTTACCCTAGATATTCTTTTCCTTACATTATCTGGTTTTATGTCAAGTATTTCACTTATCTCATTATCTGTTAATTCATGACTAAATTTTAATAAAAAAACTTGTTTATAGTTTTCAGGAAGTTTAGATATTGCAATTTCTAAATCCCCAATGTCATTTTTATTAATTTCATCATATCCATTAATATCATCTAAATCATCAATAAAAATAGTATTATCTCTTTCTTTTTTATTTTTTCTATATATATCAATAGATACATTCTTTACTATAATAACGATTAAACCTTTAGTTTTGTGACTATTAATATCTTCTATTTTTTCTAAATTATTTATTATACGTAAAAATGCATTATGAACTGCATCTTCAGCTAGATGACTATCTTTTAGAATATTATTTGCAGTATAATACATTTGTTTTTTATATGTACTATAAATTAGTTCAAATTTCGATATTTCTTCTTCTGAATCTAATAAACTTAAATATATTAACATATATTTCTATCCCTCCATTTATAAAATAATAATCCATATAATACCATATTATATTTTTATACTAAATTAAAACAAAAAAGCACTTAATCTCTTAAGATTAGTGCTTTTTTATCAAAACACGCTCCGTTACTTATGGTACGGTTCTCCGTACCGTACTCTACGTAGCGCAGTTTTATTTTTTCAAATCTATTGAATTATAATATAGTTTTTAAGTATCTCCCTTATTTGTTTTCCTTCTTCTCTATTACATCTAATCAATCTGATAACAGTATCTATATAAACTTCCTTTTTGAGTTTAATCTTAGATAAAATACCACTTTCAGGTAATAAGCCTTTATTATTTATAATTTTTAAAGCTTCTAGGTAATTTTTACTTTCTATAATGCTATCTATATCTAAAATAATTTTACTGTATACATCTATAACATTTATTTCAGTTTGTAAATTTTTAATTTTTGTATCATAATCATTTATATTATTTATCTTATAATTTGATACTTCATTAAGTTTATTCTGTACTATTTGTTTAGTAAATAATATTGCTTGCTCTTCTTTATGATTTGCTAAAAACCTAATTATACCTTCTTTTAGATACTCTAATGTATCTTCTATCTCTTTATCTTCTTTTAAAAGATGTTTCATTGTCTGTTCAACTACTTCAGGTATTAAAAAAAAGCTTTCTACCTCTGCTACCAGTGGACAATAAATTTGATCTTCATTATATTTTTCAATCATTTCATCAGTTTTTCTATCTCTATCTATTATTCCCTTTGCATTTAAATTATGTAGATTATTAAGTTGATTAAACGATTTTGTAGATTGAATAACACTTTGACAACTTTCTACTGGTATTACTGTGTATTCTTTAAATAACTCCGAATATAGTTTAAAGTCATAACTATCAGGCTTACCTTCTATAAATAGTACATTTTCTCTACTACCAATCATTTCTAACATAAGAGCTTCTGGAATCTCTCTACCACTATCAATTATTTCATAATCCCAATTATTATCTCCATGATATTCTTTAACCCAAATTATTTGTGAGTCTAGTCTTGATGTAGCAAATTCTAAATTATGAGTAATATATATAAATACACAGTCATTTCTAAAATCTTCAATACTATTCCAAAGTTTTACTAAAACTGATCTATGTAAGTGGTTCTCTGGCTCATCTATAATTATAATACTATCCTGAGGTGCTGATAGTACTTCACCTATAAAATAGAATATTGCTCTCTCTCCATCACTCATTTCACTTCCATTATAATACTCTTCTTCATCAACTCTACTAGTTTCAATTTTACCTGCTGTAATATTGAGTTTTCTATGAGTAATAACTTTCTCCCATAGATTTTTAATCAAATCTAATTTAGTTGTATTTGTAAATCCATTCTCCCCATTCATATGTTTTTGCCTAAATTCTATACTTTTTTGATAATCTTCAGTTACTAAATAAGTTAGTAATTTATCAAAGTCATTAAGCATTGCTGTTTCTGGCTTACTAGACCATCTATGTAGATTTTTTTTGCTTCTAGTAAGTCTCTTATTATTTTCATAATGATACCCATAATGTAGTTCATCTGATGCTACATCAATATCTTTTGGCGAAACGCTTAAAGGCATATTTAGTGATTTTTGAGCTGAAATTCTATGTACATTCTTATCTGAATTATTATTTTCTATCCATACACTCATTCTTGTTTTCCCTGCCCCATTAGCTCCAATTAAAGTTATTGATTGTTTATTATCAATAACTTTATTACTATTGTTAATATATGGTATATTCACCCTCATAAAACCCCTCCAAATTAAAATTGTTATATTAATTATACTATAAATTTAGGTATGTGATTTATACTATACTTGTTAAAGCTAATAATAAAAAAGAAGATAAGTTAATTATCCTCTTTTAAAACTGATCTCCGTTACTTGTGGTAAGGTTCTCCGTACCTTACTCTACGTAGCTCGGTTTTATTTTAATATTAGTTTTCCTCTTTATTTTTCTTTAATTATTTTAGTGGGGTTTGCATCTGCTACAAATATCATGCTATCATAAAGTATCGCAGGAGGTTGAAACATTCGGTAAGTCGGAGGAAGGATACGCATAAACCAAGAATAACCTTCTCCAAGAGTACCCATATAGATGTATTGAGAAATTAGTTCAGCTAGTTCCGAATTTCCCGGGACATTTTCAAAATCCAACCAGCAAATATCTAACCCAGCCATTTTTGCTGTTTTAGCCAATGGATTATGTGAGTAAAATACTTGATTTGTGCGTCTTTTAGAAGAACGCGTTGGCATATTGCAACGGGTCCTATAGAAATCTGTACCTATTACATAGTAACCATCGTCTGTTTCATTTGAAAGTAATTTACCCATGGAATCAAAGCTACCCCATTTAGCCACATGACTGTTATGACCTGTAACAAAGATACGCTCGTAACCTCTCTGTTGCTCTTGCTGTAATATCCATTGGACATTTTCAGCCATAAATCTATCTCTTAATGTACTGCCATCTGTATCTGTTAGGTCTTGAAGTTCACAATATTGCAATAGCATATCTGCAAAATGTATTGCTTTAGTAGAATCGTTCTTCCCCTTAAGTTCATTTTTGACTTGATTTATGATTTCCATTCGAGTAAGGTAATCGTATTCACTACTCCAATTTTCGCCATCCATAAGTTTTTGTAAAATAGTGGTATCTACGCCCAGTTCTTTGCATGCTTCATTTAAGAATTGAAAACTGTAATAGATTCTTTGCATATCAGATCCGTAAAAGCGAAGGTCTTCGCCTTCCGCCGCACTTTCATTATACTGTTTCATATACGAAATAAGCTCAGCCATCTCATCCGTGCGATATATAGCAAAACCAATAGCCGCTGCTGCTTCTTGAGCAGTTCCTTCTCCACCATGTATGTATCGATTTACTTGCTCACAGCCACCATAGTCCCCCTCAAGCACAAACGCTCTCACACCATAGTCTTCCACCATTTGTTTGAATACATCAAGCTTAAGCTGTTGGAATTCTACATTCCCGTGTGTAGCCTCTCCTAAGGCTATTATTTTAGCATTTTCTGGTATTGTAATATCTTCCACAGATTGTGCATATTTAGCAAACTCTTCTGGATTTGCATTTTCTCCTGTACTAAATCCGCCCAAGTGCATAAATATGAATGCCGCCAAAACTATTACTCCTAATAGTCCAAAGACTATATACCATATCTTAGAGTGTTTTGTTCTTTTTTTCATAACTAATATTTCCCCTTGTTATTAATATGAACTTCTCTACGTCATACTTATCATATCTAGTGTACTTCGTGTAATAGTTCTTCAGCAGAGATTTTAAATAATCTTGCAAGTGCAATTAAATTTGAGGTACTTGGATCAGATGTTCCATTCTCCCATTTAGATACGGCTTGTCTGCTTACACCTATTGCCTCTGCAACAAACTCTTGAGTCATATTACGGTCTGTTCGATGCTGTTTTAAAACTTCACCAAGAGATTTTCTGATGATTGATTTTTCTTTTCTAACATCTCCTGATTTTATATATTTAATTAGTGCTTTCATGATAAGTATACCTACACCGATAAAACATATTATAACTGTCAGTCCAATAAGAAGTATGCCTCCAAAAATAGCTACTCCTAAAAAATCAAGTTTCATACTATCAACTCCTTTCTTAGGTTTACTATAACAATATTTTCTGGTTTACACCACCAACTATCTCGCTATTCTAAGTTGCACTTTGGTTGCAAATATAAAATAGTGTAAATTTCAATATTATTTTACTCCTTTCCTATCAAAGTTTAAGTACTCAGACTTAATATAGAAATTAAATGCAAATAAAAAAGCACTCCATCCCTCAAAGATTAGTGCTAATTTTTATTTACTTGATACGATAGCTCTAAAGCAAAAGTAATTCGCCGACGCAGTTGCTCAAATAAATACTCTAAGGATGCTTAGTGTTGACGCACTAAGCATTTTTTATTTATATAATTATTATATTATGTTTAAACCTAAAATAAGATATAAGTTTTCTAATTAAAGCGTGCTCCGTTACTTGTGATACGGTTCACCATTATTTATTCTATAAGCTCTATAAACTTGTTCAAGTAATATAAGTCTCATAAGTTGATGAGGGAATGTCATTTTTGAAAATGACAACTTATAATTAGCCCTTTTTAAAACTTCATCAGAAAGTCCAAGAGAACCTCCTATAACAAATACTATATGACTAATTCCTCTAATTCCTAGCTTATCAATTGTTTCAGCTAACTCTTCAGAAGATAAATTTTTACCATCTATTGCAAGAGCTATAACATGAGAATTATCTTTTATCTTACTTAAAATTTTCTTACCTTCCTTTTCCTTAATCATAAGCATTTCTTTATCACTTAAATTTTCAGGTGCTTTCTCATCATCTAACTCTATTACTTCTAATTTGCAGTATTTAGACAATCTTTTTGAAAACTCATCTATTCCAAGCTTTAAATATTTTTCTTTAATTTTACCTACACAAACTATACTAATACGCATATTTTTCTCCTATTCACCATCCCTAACTTTATAATTCAAATACTTTTGAAACCTTATCTCTTGATAAAACTTCTAAATTTAAATCTCGTCCTATTATCATATCATTATTAGCCAACACATTTTTTGACGTAGCAAAAGCCAAGTCCGGAAAATTATTTTCTTTACTTAAATGGGCAAGTAATATAGACTCTGTATTATTATTAATTAATTCAACACAGAATTTAGCCGCCTCTTCATTTGATAAATGACCACAATCAGACATTACCCTTCTTTTTAAACTATAAGTATAACTTCCCATCATCAACATATTAGGGTCATAATTTGACTCTAATACTACAAGTTTTGAATCAAATAAATTTTGTCTAATATTTTCTGTTATACATCCTATATCCGTAGCAATTGACATTTTTTCTTTATTTGAAAATAAATTATACCCTACTGCATCAACAGAGTCATGGGGTATTGAAAAAGGTTTAATACCAATATCTCCTATGCTATAAGTTTTATCATTTTCAAATACTTTCATATGCTCTTCTTTAATATTTCCTAATTTATCTTTCATGGCACACCATGTTTTTACATTTGCAAAAATAGGTATGTCCAATTTTCTAGATAGTATTCCTGCCCCTTTTATATGGTCAGAATGTTCATGTGTTATAAATATTCCTTTAATTTTTTCAATATCTGCATTAATTTCCTCTAAGCCAGTAATTATTCTTTTACCACTAAGGCCTGCATCTATTAATATATTTGTATCTTTATAACTTACAAAATGACAATTTCCACTACTTCCGCTTCCTATAGAACAATATTTTAACATGGCCTACCTCTTTTCTCTTTTTATCATAAATTATATTATACCAAAAAAATAGAGCATTAAATTAATTTTCAATGCTCTATCAAAATTTTATTTATAATTATTTATAATTTTTTCAATATCCACACCTTTACTTTTCCATAACTCAACAAATTGAGGTCCATTTACATTTTTAAATTTATATGTATTATAGTACTCTCTTAAAGTATTAAAAAATACTTCATCTCCCACTTCTTTTCTTATTTTATCAAATATTACAGCTCCTTTTGTATACACACTCAAACTATATTCTGAAGAGTCCTTATAGTCTGTTGTAGCTTTAAATATGTCATTTGTATTATAATTTTTAGTTTGTACTTCCATAGTTTTCATTAATTTATCGCCAGTTTCTTTGCCGTATTTTTCTTCAAAATAAAGTATTGTTGAGTACTCTGTCAATGCTTCGTCTAACCAAGGTTCACTTATTTCATCATTTCCTACCACACTATACCACCATTGATGAGCAGTTTCATGTGCAATAACATATTCTAACAAAAACTTATTTTCATTATTATATAAACTTTCATCAATCATTACTAACATGGGATACTCCATACCACCAATAAAAAAATCACTGGCTACTACCGAATATGTATCATAAGGATAATCACCAAATAACTTACTAAAAATCTCTATAGATGACTGTGACACATCAACTGCTTCTTTACTCATATCCTCATTTAAGTTATATGTGTTTATAGATATATCTTTATATTTTGTTTTATTTACTGTAAACTTGTCACTTAATATAAATGCAAAATCCCTAACCATTTTACCTTCTATAGTATATAATACTTTTTCATTATCAGTTTTCTTATCTTTTATATTTCCTGTTGTAGCCAATTTATATCTAGCAGGAATTAATAATTTCACATTAAAATTGCTAGTATCACTATAAAATGGATCTCCTATTGCTTCATAACTCTTTAAATTCCATCCCTTGTCATCATAAACACAGGCTATAGGAAACCAGTTCGTCACATTTATAGTATTGTCACCATATCCAAATCTACCTAAGCAATTTGGCAACTTAACGTTATATTTCACATCAATTTTAACGCTTTGACCTTCTTTCAAAAGCTTATCCAATTTAATTTCAAGAATATCATTTTTTTCACCGATTATTTTATAATTAGATTTATTGCTATTATCAAGTACATTTTTTATGTCTATATATCCTTCATTAAATCCATTTGGATAAGCTTTATCCATTTCTTCTTCCTCAAAAGGAACTAGATTTTCATCACAAAAAGCATTGGGATAAATATGTAAATAGATCTTATCTAATGTAGTTTTTTTATTGTTTATATAAACTAAAGTCTCATTGCATAAAATACGATTAGTTTCATCATCATATATTACATCAATAGTGTATTCATTTTTATTTTTTTCATCTTGGAGAGTAAAGGTTTCTCTTTCGTTGGTAAGTATAAAATTACGGACAGAACATCCTAAAATGACTAAAAGAGATAAAATTATAACAAATAATCTTCTTCTCTTTTTATCAAACTTAATAACCAATTTATACCTCCTTTTTAGTGAATATTTTTTTTTTAAACTTTCAATATAAGTTTGTAATAGCTTTTATGATATAATTGAAGCTGAGGTGATTATATGTTTTTTTATAAAGAAGAAAATAGTATAGATTTTGGAGAGACAACCATCCCAAATATCTTCATAGATATATATATGCCTATGGGTGATGGATTATACACTAAAGTCTACCTTTTAGCTTACAGACAAGTGTGTTCTTCCATTCCAGATCCTAAATTTGATAATAATTCTATTGCTAGAATTTTAGAAGTACCCCTATCAGATGTTATAAATGCATGGAAATTCTGGGAAAAGCAAAACATAATCAAAATGCATAAAAATGATAGTCCAGATTATTATGATTATTCAATTGAATTTTTAGACTTAAAGAGATTATATGTTGAAAATTTACAAGTAAATACAACATCAATTAAATCAAATAGTGATAGAATAGTTTCTGCTGGAGAAAATCCAAGCATTACTAAAATGTTTAATAGTATAAATAGAATAATAGGAAGATTTCTAGATCCATCAGAAAAATTAAGAATACTAGATATTAGAGAAAAATTTAATGTTTCACCTGATGTTATTGTTTATGCTTATGAAACATCAAAACAAAATAATAACGGTACACCTAAAAACCTTAATTATGTAGAAGGTATACTTAGAAACTGGTATGATTTAGGTCTTTACACTATAGAAGATATAGAAAAAAATATAATCAATGATAAAAAACGCTACGATATTTATAAGCTTATCTTCAAATCCTTAGGATTTAATAGAAATCCAGGAACAGAAGAAAAAAGAATTATGGATATATGGATTGATAAATATAATATGGATATAGAAGTTATATTAGAAGCATGTAGCAAATCTAAAAATACAACTAATCCATCTATATCTTATATAAATGGTATAATTGAACGATATAAGAAGAATAATGTTAGAACTTTAGATGATATTAATAAATTGGAAGAAGAATTTAATCAAAGAAAACAACAACTAAAAAATACAACTTCAAATAATGCTTCAGCACCTAAGGTTAAAACAAGATTCCATAATATTAATGAAACATTTAGGAACTATAGCCCGGATGAATTAGAGCAATTGCTTAAAGAAAGTCAAAAGGGTAAATTTTAGTAGGTGGGTGATTTAAATGAATGAATCAAAATTAAGAGATATTCTTACAGATTACGAAAGAAAAAGAGATAAAGCAGATAGATTATTAGAAAAAAGAAAACAAGATGTTTATTCTCAAATTCCACAAGTAAAAGAAATCGAAGATGAAATAAGTAAAGTTGGACTGGAAATGATGAAACTTGTACTTAAAAATCCTTCTAGTAAAGAGGAACTTTCTCTGCAAGCAAAGGAAAAAATCCAAACTTTAACTACTAAAAAACAAGATTTACTTGATAAGTGGAATGTTCCAAAAGGTTATTTAGATATCCAATATGAGTGTAATTTATGTAAAGATAGAGGTTTCTTGCCAAGTGGAAAGAAGTGTAACTGTTTGAAACAAGCTATAATTAATGAATCTTATAAAATGTCTAATTTATCTAAAATATTAGAAAAGCAAAATCAATGTACATACGATGATAGCATTTTTTCTGATGAAATTGACCCTAAAAGTGGCATTTCACCAAGACAAAATATGCAATTAATTTTATCGGATTGTGACAAATTTATTTATGATTTTGATAAAGATAATGATAAAAATTTATTATTTTATGGAGATACAGGGCTTGGTAAAACATTTATGTCTAGCTATATTGCTAAAGAACTACTGGATAAAGGGTATTTAGTTATTTACCAAACATCATTTAAAATGTTTGAAATTATAGAAGAGTATAAATTTAGAAATTCTGATAAACACTTATCTAGAGATGATTATGAAAACTTATTTGAATGTGACTTACTAATAATTGATGATTTAGGTACAGAGTTAACTAACTCTTTTACCATAAGTGAATTATTTATTATTTTAAATACACGTTTATTAAATGGTAAAAAGACTATTATTTCTACAAACCTTAATCCTGCTCAACTTGGCGAACTTTATTCTCAAAGAATTTTCTCACGTATTTTTGATAAGTTTAAAATGATCAAATTTATTGGTGATGATTTAAGATGGCAAAATAAAATATCTAATCTAAAAAAATAAGGAGAAAACTTGTGATAGTTTTCTCCTTATCTTATATATAAATATTATGCAAATATATTTTTTCTTATTATTGTTTGAGTTCTGTTTGGTCCAACAGATACTAAGTCTACATTAACTCCTATTAACTCTTCTATTCTTGCTATATATTTTTTAGCATTTTCAGGAAGGTCTTCGAATTTTTCAACTTTAGTTATATCTTCATGCCATCCATCTAACTCTTCATATACTGGCTCACATTTTGCTAAATCTTCTAATGAAGCTGGGAAGTTGTTTACTATTTTGTCTCCCATTTTATAAGCTGTACATATTTTGATTTTATCAAATCCAGTTAATACATCTAATAACATGAATGATATACTTGTTAATCCATTTACTCTAGCTGCATATTTTACTATAACTGCATCAAACCAACCACATCTTCTAGCTCTTCCTGTAACTGTTCCAAATTCATGACCTTGAGTTCTTATTCTATCTCCAGTTTCATCAAATAATTCTGTTACAAAAGGACCTTCTCCAACTCTAGTTGTATAAGCTTTAACTATACCAACAACATCTTTTATCAT